>LNFM01000280.1_pt1 | contig 131680 bp, 116 predicted proteins | sample 596031 | NCBI WGS metagenome assembly LNFM01 (sample SAMN04254537, study PRJNA301005) | activated carbon metagenome | isolation source: dual media filters at the Ann Arbor, Michigan drinking water treatment plant | place: USA: Ann Arbor | reverse complement strand
ATGACGCCAGTCGTATCGCCGGGTAGCTAAGCACGGAAGAGATAACCGCTGAAAGCATCTAAGCGGGAAACTCGCCTCAAGATGAGACTTCCCGGAGCTTCGAGCTCCTTAAAGGGTCGTTGAAGACTACGACGTTGATAGGCGCCGTGTGCAAGCGTGGTAACACGTTGAGCTAAGGCGTACTAATTGCCCGTAAGGCTTGATCCTATAGCCTTGAATTGCAACTGCGGTCTATCCAACAGTTGCCTGCCAGTACAATCTCAAAACCCTGCTTTACTTCTTCCCTTTGCGCGTTGAGCCCTCCAGGCCTCTCGTAGTCCTGAAGCTCCTCGCTAATGCCTTCGCCTTGCGGCCATAGCGTCTTGGTCCCACCCCTTCCCATCCCGAACAGGAGCGTGAAACGAGACCGCGCCGATGATAGTGCGGCAACCCGTGCGAAAGTAGGTCACCGCAAGGCTCCCCAAATGACAACGCCCCTCGCTTAACCGCGCGGGGCGTTGTGCTTTTTACTCCCCCTGCCTCACTTCCCCTTCCCCACCGACGTCTCTCCCCTCAACTCACCCCTCACTCAAGCTCGAATATCCCCTCCACCTCTACCGCCGCCCTGTAATGACCCAGTGAAAACCTGCTCAGGTGTTATCTTGTTTGAAGGAGAACACCATGAGCACGTTGATGGACGAAGAGATCAAGAGATGGACGGCGAAGCGTAAGACGGCGCTGGTGCTGGAGATCATCCAGGGCAAGACGACCGTAGCCGAGGCAAGCCGGTCCTATGACCTGCCGCCCTCGGAGATCGAGACCTGGGTCGATGAGGGCAAGAAAGGGATGGAGAACGCCCTGAGGGCGAATCCCCAGGATGTCCGGGAGGGCTACGAGCGGCAGCTCAAGGAACTCCAGGAGGCCTACGGCGAAGCGATGCTGGAGCTGCGCGCCAGAAAAAAGTGGCAGTCCCTGACGGGCGAGGACGAGAAATGATCGAGACGATCCGCCAGGGACTGAAGGAAGACGGTTATGAGGTCTCGCTCAGCAAGTTGTGCCGGTGGTTCGACGTGCCGTGGCGAACGGTGTACTACCGACCGGTGAAGTCCGAGCCGAAGATTCAGGAGCGGTTTCTTCATCCCATCAAGGAGATGATCGAGGCGAATCCGTCGTTCGGCTACCGGACGGTGGCGCATCTGTTGGGCTTCAACAAGAACACGGTGCAGAGAATCTTCCAGCTGAAGGGCTGGCAGATGCGTCGGCGTCCCGTGGGCTTCCGCCCGAGGATCCAGGCACTTCCGTCTGTGGCATCCCGTCCAAACGAGCGATGGGCCACGGACATGTGCCGAATCTGGGCGGGAGCCGACAACTGGGTGACGATGGCTCTGGTGATCGACTGCCATAGTCGCGAGCTATTGGGCTGGCATCTGTCGAAGAGCGGGAAGTCGAAGACGGCCGAGGCCGCGCTGGAGCAGGCGCTGATCGCTCGCTTCGGAACCTTGGGCAAGGTACCGAACGAGTTCCTGCTGCGCTCCGACAACGGCCTCGTCTTCACAAGCCGAAGCTACACGAGCCTAGTTCGCAGCTGCGGGCTGAAGCAGGAGTTCATCACGCCCTACAGCCCGGAACAGAACGGGATGGTGGAGCGGATGATCCGGACGCTGAAGGAGCAATGCGTTCACCGGTATCGATTCGAGTCCCTGCAGAACGCCGTTCGCATCATCGGGGACTGGATCCAGTTCTACAACCTCAAGCGCCCCCACCAGGCGTTGGGGATGAAGACCCCCGCGGAGGCATTCGCTTTAGCGGCCTGACCTGAGCAGGTTCCGCTGGGTCATTACAGCCCCTCGCGGCAAACTCATCACCCCCACCGCCGTCCTCGCGTGTCGACCACGATTCGCCCACAAACACACCACCAGGTCCGACGCACCATTCATCACCACAGGCACCGCCACATATCCTTCCAACAACGCTTACGAATCCCCCTAGGCGAATGCATCGCTTTACCCGGTCAAGGTTCAGCGCCACGGGACACTACTGATCGGCGTATTCGTGCGCATACCAGGGAATGGCTTCGCGAAGACCCAACTCGATGCTGTATCCCCCTGAGTAATTCAAACGATCTCGCGCCCGCGATATGTCCGCGAGTGAATGGCGAACGTCTCCGTCCCGAAAGGGACCATAGGATGGGGTTGCTGTCGCCACTGACGGTGCGTAGGGGACAAGGAGGTCGCGAATCAACGTGAACAGTTCGGTCAGGGTGGTCTGATGGTTCACTGCGATGTTGTAAACCCTGCCGACCGCACTTTCTTGGTCGGACATCGCAGCACGGAGGTTCGCTTCGACGGCGTTCTTGACGTAACAAAAATCCCGAGAGGTCTCACCGTCTCCGAAAATGTTCACCACCTCGTTGGCGAGGAGAGCCTTGACCCAGCGCGGGATGACTGCGGCGTACGGCCCCTCTGGATCCTGGCGAGGTCCGAACACATTGAAGTAGCGGAGCCCGATCATCTCCATCCCATAGCACTTGCTAAACACATGTGCGTACAGCTCGTTGACATATTTGGTGACGGCGTAAGGAGAGAGCGGGCGACCGATGGCGTCCTCCTGCTTCGGAAGATCGGGGTGATCGCCGTAGACGGAACTCGAAGACGCAAACACGAAACGCGATACACCAGCGTCGCGTGCCGCCACCGCCATATTCAGAAAGCCCGTCACGTTCGCGTGATTAGACGTGATCGGATCCTTGATGGACCTGGGAACAGAGCCAAGTGCGGCTTGATGGAGCACACAATTCACCCCGGCACATGCGCGAGCGCAGTCGTCCGGTGCTGTGATGTCTCCCTCGATTAGTGTGTGGCGTGTCCATCGATCACGTCCAACCGTACTCTCCACAAGATCGAGGTTACGGCGTCTACCCGTCGCAAAGTTGTCAAGGGTTACCACTATCTGCCCTGCCATCAGCAGGTGCTCAACCAGGTGGGATCCGATGAAGCCGGCTCCGCCAGTGACAAGCCACTTCCGTGGCGGAGCGTTGGAAAGCTCCTCGAGGCAGGCACTCAACCCCTCAGGAATTAGAGTCGCCACACGTCGACTCCGTGAGTCTTGCATGCGGAAACGTCAAGGCGGCTCTTCACGTCAACAACGACTCCACCACGCTTCACCTTGCTGAGAATTCGAGCCACTCCATCGACGAAGAACTCATCATGGGCGACAGCCACGACAACTGCTGATGCAGGAGTCAGCGAGTCCCAGTCCTGCAACTCAACGCCGTACTCATGCGATGCCTCCGAAGGGTCTGCGACAGGATCATGAATGCGCACCTTCAATCCGAACGCCTGCAGTTCTCGAACCACATCGATGACACGCGTGTTGCGGGTGTCGGGACAGTTCTCCTTGAACGTGAGGCCGAGAACGATGACTTCCTCGCCCTTGATCGGGAAGCCTGCATTGATCATCTTCTTGACGGTCTGCTCGGCCACATACTTTCCCATTCCATCGTTAATGCGACGACCGGCCAGAATAACTTGTGGGTGGTAGCCGACCATCTCGGCTTTGTGCGTCAGGTAGTAGGGGTCCACACCGATGCAATGTCCGCCCACGAGGCCTGGTCGAAACGGCAAGAAGTTCCACTTGGTGCCGGCGGCCTCCAGCACCTCCAGGGTGTCTATTCCGAGCTTATGGAAGATCAATGAAAGCTCGTTCATCAAGGCAATATTCAGATCTCGCTGAGTGTTCTCGATCACTTTGGCGGCTTCGGCCACCTTGATGCTCGTCGCTCGATGAACACCCGCGACGATCACTTTCTCATACAGACGGGCAACCTTGTCCAGAGTGTCCGCGCAATCGCCCGAAACGACTTTGGTGATCTTGGTGACCGTGCGTTCCTTGTCGCCGGGATTGATTCGCTCCGGCGAGTAACCGATGAAGAAATCCTTTTTCCACGTCAGCCCCGAAAATTTCTCAATGACAGGAACGCAGACCTCCTCCGTGGCGCCAGGGTAGACCGTGGACTCAAAGATCACTGTCGCGCCACGTTTCAGGTGTCTGCCGACCGTCTCACTTGCGCCGACGAGCGGGCTGAAGTCTGGTTGGTGGGCTTCGTCGACCGGCGTAGGAACAGCCACGATCAGATAGTCAGCGGCCTTGAGTGCGGTAGGGTCCGTGGTCGCATTCAACTTGGAAGCTGCACGCAGGAGATCGGAACTCACCTCCCCAGTAGGGTCCACAAAGCGTCGATAAGACTCCACCTTGCTCTTCGACAGGTCGAACCCGACCGTCGGCATGATCTTTCCGAACTCGACCGCCAGGGGCAAGCCGACGTATCCCAACCCTACAACTGCAACAGTTTCCATGTTCCTGTCCCGTTGAATCGAATCTCTTGATTCCCGCGACGCGCCCAAAGGTGCTGGACGCGTAGTTTGGAAGTGCCAAGTGCATAGATGCACACGACGTGAATTGCGCTCATTCCGCCCGCGCCGGTTGACTCAGAGTCCCGTACCCCTTATGCCTTCCAGTCAGCTCTGCTGAACTTGGGGAGTCCTGAGACCATACTTGTCGAGGAGGTCATACAACGTCGGACGACTAACACCTAAGACCTCTGCCGCGCGACTGATGTTGCTGTTTACTCGCCCGAGGACCTTGACGATCGCCTCCCGCTCGGCTTCATCACGGACGCGTCTTAGGTTGAACAACTCAGGTTCGGGGGCCGATGCCTCCAGCCCGAAGTCCTCCGCTCGCAGGGAGTTCCCTTCTGCCATGATGACTGCCCGTTTTGCCCGGTTCTCCAATTCCCGGACGTTGCCGGGCCAGCCGTAAGCTTCGATGGCGTCCACGGCTTCCGGTAGCAGAATCATGGTGCCGGTGCGCTGTTCCTCGGAGAATCTGCGCACAAATGCATGGGCAAGAAGACTTGCGTCACCTTTGCGCAGCTTCAATGGAGGGATGTCGAGGACAATCTCCGCGAGCCTGTAATAGAGATCCTCGCGAAAGCGATTCGTGGAGATGAGCGACTTCAGCTGCTGGTGAGTCGCGCATACGATCCGAACGTCTACCGGGATTTCGTCCCGTCCGCCGATTCGCTCGATGACGCGCTCTTGGAGGAACCGCAGCAGTTTGGCCTGCAGCGCCATGGGCAGATCGCCGATTTCATCAAGGAACAGTGTGCCGCCATTCGCAACCTCGATCTTGCCGGGTGTTTGCTTCGCTGCGCCTGTGAAAGCCCCTTTCTCATACCCAAAGAGTTCGCTCTCGAGCAGATTGTCGGGAATGGCTGCGCAGTTGATCGCGACGAATCTGTTGCTCTTTCTGGGAGAGTTTGCGTGTAGTGATCGAGCGAGTAACTCCTTGCCGGTGCCGGACTCGCCCAAGAGCATTACCGTAGCGTTCGTCCCCGCGACTTTTTCCACAGTCCTGCAAAGCTTCTGCATTTCGGGATCGCGAGTGAGGATTCCCGAGTTGCCGGGTGAAAGCTGGGAGTTCTGCAGACGCCGGTTTTCTTCCTGGAGTTCCGACAGTCGATAGGCTCGCTCAATGATGAGCGACAGCAACTCGGGTTGAAAGGGCTTCTCGCAGAAGTCGTACGCACCCAATGCGATCGAGCGAACCGCGTTCGCGCGGTCATGCTGACCGGTGATCACGATGACTTTAGCCTCGGGGGTGAGCGCAAGTATCTCCTGAAGCAGGGCGAAGCCCGTCGTCGGCTCATCGGGATGGGGTGGTAACCCCAGGTCCATCGTGATCACCGCCGGCTCGTGACGCCGCAACTGCGCCACCGCAGAATCGCGATCGTCCGCCAAAAGTACTTCGTACTGATCGAGAGCCCAGCGCATCTGCTTTTGAAGCGCCGGATCGTCTTCGATGACAAGTAGGGGTTTACGTTTGTCGGTCATTCCGTGGTGCTGGACGCCGAAACGCCCTCTCCCTGTCTGGTACGTGCTGGAAGGAACACGCAGATGCGCGTCCCGACGCCGACCTTGCTGTCGACCGTCATGCGTCCTCCTAACTCAGATACGTACTGCATGCTCTCGTACGCACCGACACCCATTCCGGTCGATTTCGTAGACCGGAACGGCTTGAACAATTCGTCTCGAATGAACTCGGGCGTCATGCCCGAACCTGTATCTTCGACCTCGATCACTGCGAGCCGCCCATCCATCCGTGTTCTCAGCGTTACCGTTCCCTCTGCGCCCATGGCATCAAACGAGTTTTGGACCAGATGGCCGATCACGCGCTCGAGACGATCTTCATGGGCAAGTGCCCATACCTCCGCGCTGGTCTCCAGGTGAACAGACTTTCCTTGCCTCGACCAAGCACTCTGAATGCCTGAAACGATCGGTCGGGTGTCGATAGGCGAAGGGTTGGCGATGGGCGCGGTCCCAGACCGGAGCTGCAACAGCAAACGATTCATTCGACTGACCACGTGCTCGACGGTTTCGGCCATGTCTTTCTGGAACTCGGGATTCGACCCATGCTTCACCGCGTTCTTCTGCATCAAGGAAAGCTGCGATACCAAGTTCTTCAGGTCATGAACGACGAATGCCGACATCCGGCTAAACGCACTGAACTGCTGTGTCTCAACCAGAGCCTCGGTCAGGCGGACCTGGCCGATAACCGAGGCCGCTTGCCTCGCCGCTGTCTTGAGAAGATCCAGGACTTCCCAGTTGAGTTCGACAGCGGTTCGTGGTTTCAATAGCACCACGAAACCTCCCAGTCTGTCATTTTCCGGAAGCGGGATGATCAGCCATGCCGAAGGGATATCCGAGATCCACGCAGGGATAGCCGGGGCATCCGGCACCCGACGGTGCAAGTCGTCGCTCGACATGTCGAGTACCCAACCTGTTTTCGTCAGGAAGTGAACAATCGCGGAGTCCGCTGGCTCGACGTGATGGCTGACTGGGCAGTTCCACGACCCTGTGGGTCGATAACCACCATCCTCTCCCCTCCACCACTGGGCACCGCCGGGACTTTCGACAAGGTCTGCGAGCGCCCGTATCGACCTTTCTACGATCCTGTCATCCGGATGGGATGTCGCGAGCAGTTTGGTGAACTTCAGCCACTCTTCCCGATAGTCGTACCGGTAGGAGAAGAAGTTCTTGCTGATGAAGACTCGGATTCGCGCCCGAACCGTTCCGGAAAAGTACAGCAGCGCAAGGACAAGAAAGGCCACGAAGAACAACGTAACCTGAATCGCAGTGCCCCACTGCCCGCCGAAGAAGCGCACGTAGTACCCGGCACCGGCTACGGCGAGCATGTACACGCCGGAGAGCAGCAGCGCTGTGGAACCGAAGACAATGTTTCGAGAGACAGCTACGTCGATCGTCCAGTGGCGATTTCTGGCCGTCGAGACCAGTACCAGCGGGATGCACAGGCTATGGACTAGTCCACGTACTCCCCAGACTTGGGGATTGATCTCCTTCAAGAGAAGCGCTTCGGAGAACATGAACAAATCGAACGCGAACAATGCACCCGCGCCCAAAGCGAGGGGTTTTACTGCCCAGCGCGCAGATTCGGAGGTGCCGCGCACAAGCTGTTCGCACAAACTGAGGCCGAACACTGCGGCCAGAGAAAATGCACCAAACATGATGCCTGGCGGAACAGTCGGAGGTGAGCCCGGCGTCTCGGTCGCAAGCATGTTTGGAATCACGACGGCCCACAGCCCCGAAAGCACCCCCAGCGGAATGGCGATCCGGGATCGCCGCGACAACGGGAGTGTGTAGCCAGGCATCTGAACGTGCGGCAACAGCAGCATGAAGAAGCCGATCCACATGGCGGACTTCACTGCATCGAGAAGTAGATGGACGCCTGGCATCCAAGTCGCGGGCTGAAGTGCCAGTAGGAGTCCGGACAGTTCCCATGAAGTCGAGGCGATCGCCGCCATGAGGAGAGCACGGCCCCTCTGGCTTTGGCGGGATCGGGTCCACAGAAGTCCGGAGAAGACTGTGAAAGCAGCGAAACCGAACCCGTAACACAAGGATGCTGGTTGGATAGGGCTCATTCAGTGGTCAGTTCTCGTACGCCCAACACTGCTGAGAAACAGGGCATCTCTGTCGGGTCAGCCTTCGGGGCGCCGAGGCCGCAGTGACCCTCAGCCTTGGATTTCCCGGCGCCCGGAACGCGAAAGAAGCGGGACACGATTCATGGGATTACCCGTGCCGCGATCGCCGTGGCCCGCGAATGCGGATGGCGGCTAAGCAGGGCGCGCGTAAACCGCGATGGGCACGCAGACAATCAACGTACGCCTTCCCCCATCACTACGACACGAACGGTGCTGAGGAGAATCAGCGAATCCAGAAGAACGCTATGATTCTTAACATAGTAAAGGTCGTACTGCAGCTTTCGCACGGCATCTTCAACGGACGCGCCGTAGCTATATCTCACTTGAGCCCAGCCGGTAAGTCCTGGCTTGACCGTATGTCTTGCGCCGTAGAAGGGCACTTGCTCAGTCAGCTGAGCCACGAAGAACGGCCTTTCGGGTCTTGGGCCCACGAAACTCATTTCCCCTTTCAAGACGTTGAAGATCTGGGGGAGTTCGTCGATTCGAGTTCTTCGGATGAATCGTCCGACACGAGTCACTCTGGGATCGCCGGTCGCGGCCCAGCGCGGGACGCCATCCTTCTCGGCATCCGTGCGCATGCTTCTGAACTTCAACAGCATGAACGGTCTTCCGCCGAGACCGACCCGTTCCTGCCTGAAGACGATCGGTCGACCACTTTCCAGGAAGATCGCAGTCGCGGCGATGATCATCATGGGCGCAGCCAACACGAGCAGTACCGCAGAAGCGAGTACATCGAAGCTTCGCTTCACGAATCGTCTTGACCATCCTTGGCGGAAGCCATCGCCATAGATCAGCCAACTCGCCTTGAGAGACGTCACGGGCACTTCACCGGTCACGCGTTCGAAAAACGCAGACAACTCAGTGATTCGGACGCCTCGCAGGCGGCAGTTGAGCAATTGGCTTACGGGCAGCATGCCACCGCGCTGCTCCTGAAGGGCAACGATCACTTCATTCACGCCCAATCGCTTGACGGTTTCTTCCAGGGAACCCGACGTCCGCACGATCCTGTCCAGGGACACGGAAGGGCTGACGGCGGAGTTGATTGGGAAGAAGCCGAGCAACGACACCCCAGATCTAGCCATTCCCTGAAGCGCACTTTCCACGGCAACCGCTTCCGGCCCGGTCCCCAGCACCAGGATTCTGTGGGACAGCCAGTCCATCTGGACCCCGAAAACCAGGAGCAGGCGTACGAGGAGCAATCCGGCTGCAGACAGCAAAAGTGCCTCGGGCAAGGCGGCACGATACTCTGCGCCGTCGGGGAAGGCCGAGAACAGTGCGTAGACCAGAGCGCTTCCCACGGCAAGGCTCAGGACGATTCTGACCGCGAATCTCGAAGCAGATGTGTTTCCATCCAGTCTGTGCAGCTGAAACGCGCCCAGACAAAGGATCTGACTCAGGGCGAAGATGGTCACTGCAGCCCCGACCATCAGTTCGCCCTCGGACGAGTTGGGAAGGTGGCCAAGCACAGCGCTCATGAACGACGCGCAGAAAACGAGGCTCGCCAAAGCAAGCTCCAGTACTGCGACGACCGGCACTCTCTGATTGAAAAGCAGAACCATTCCTGGGATGCCCTCAAAAGGCCCTGTTAGTTTGTTATTCCCCGTCTTCCACTCTCGCCCTAAGCGAGGTCAATGCCCGGGCGCTGCCGGCGGGCTGAATCACTAAGCGTGGCCCGTCTAGAGTTCGCCCTGTCGCTCCGATCGCCCAGATGCGGGTTGGTTGACGACGCAAAAACACACTAAACGACTGAAAAACTTAATAAAGTGAACGGGACAGTCTTTGGCCCAATCGCGCTCCGCCAGGAAACGCCGGCGACGATGCCTGCACTGCTACGCAGGCTGGCCGGTCTCATGTGTCATGAAGTGCCACTCTCGGTTCGTTGCCCGGGGGGGGGGGATGGTCTCCCGGGCGGTGGAGAATGGTCTCTTGGGGCATTGGGCTGTTTTGACTCGCGGACTGCTTTCTGTCGGATTGCTTTGTGCATTGCGTGATAGGCAAGCAACGGCAGTGGCATCCTGAGCAGAGCTGCCCGGATGGTCATCATCCTGTGGGAAAGGGTCCTTGCCGTGTCGGGGTGCCCGTCAGGATCGAATGGCAGTATGGACGTGGACGTTGCTCTTTCGATGAGTCGGCGCACCGCGTAAGGCGGTTCGAAAGGTCGCATTCGTGCAAACAGATCGTCGGGTACAGGCGTGTTCAGCCAGGACGTTACGAACCGCATCGCATACCAGAAGTATCTGCCGAGCCCGTGAGCCTCTGCGCCATCGACAATTGCCCCCCAGAAGTTGGTGCGAGTCTGGTGGGCACGGACCAGTCCGTCGATGTCGATCAGTTCCCGCAATCGATTCGTGCAGTCCGAATCCAGAAACAAGTGGGCGGATGCGTGTAGTACCTGATCCTCGGGCGAGAGAACCAGCCACGGTGATCTGCCGCTAGGAATCGCATTTCGGAAAAGCCTGGCAGGGTCGGGATTTCCCCGGGACGTTACGGGAACGATCGTGTGATGCACGTCCAACTGCATCGCAAAATCGGGATGTCGCATTGGCGGCAACTCGTGGGACCAGTCCCGGTAGTAACGTTGATCGTAAGGGTCTGGCTTTTCGGTTTTCCAGCCTTGTGCCATCAAGAGCTTTTCGACTGCGTCGAGCTCCGGTCTCGGCACCAGGATGTCTATATCGTCGAAGAGTCGCCCGCGCGACATTGGCAAGCCTTGGGCGATGTATCCAGCGCCCTTCAACAGCACCGGTGAGAATCCATGGCCACCTAGGAGACGTCCGATACTGTCGACAAGGTGCAGTCCGATCTGGCGTCGATGCGTGGCGATCGTCCTGCTTCCAAGAAGATGTGCCGCGACACAAGGCGGGATACGAGCACCTGCATCGACGGTACGAATGCGGTCGTCGAGCACAGCGAGCAGTTCAGCGTTCCTGGCGAGCCGGACGGTCTTGTCCCATTGCGACAAGTCCAGCGAGCCAGCCCGGCGGGCGTCCGCCAGCACCTCGATGAGCAGTCGGGCGTCCTTGCGCTGAGGCAGCGCCAGAGGTCTCAAGGGGCAGAGTTTCCTGGTCTATGGGGGGAAATCGGCGGCATGGGCTCTACAGGCATCAGCGCAGAACCCGCGAGGGAGGAGTGCCCCCACGAGCCTGAACATCCTGCGCAGCCACCGGCGACTGGCGTGGTACTGGGCTGGGGCATGCAGAAAGCACGCCGGGGCGAGATCGTTGCCTGCCGCGGAAGGTGCAAGCCCCCCCCGGTGTCTACCGACCGGAACAGCTCAGGCTTCGGTCAGGCCGGCCCTTGGCAAGGACATTGGTGAACTCCCCAATCTCTTCGAGTCTTGAAGTACAAGTTCGTCGACTGTGGCGATAGCATCGGCAAGACGACCATATGTCATCCGAACGAAGCGGCAAGAGGAGACCAGTCGCGTTACCGCATCGAAGGAATGCGGGCCGAGGAATTCGTAGTTGAAGGAGTTCAATGCAAGCTTGTTGAACGCCGAACCAGGGTCCACCTCTTCGACGATCACATTGGAGTTTGCCTCGTACTTCGGGAACAAGACTGTCGTCGGGACTGCTGCGGCCCCCCGCTGACCCACGCTTACTGAAGACGGCGCAACGTGGGAAACCTTCCCCTTCCTAGTTTTGGGGAACTCTGGCCCAAGGACGGCTTGGGGGTCAAACTGCCGAATGACGTCAATCGACTGATTCTTGAGAGCGATGGGGCGCACCATCGGATTGACTAGGCCATTTTCGAGGGATACGACACCGAACTCATCGGAAAGCAGTCGATATCCACTGCACATGAGCGCTGCCGTGAGGGTGCTCTTGCCAGAGCCGGGTGTTGCCGGGAGAAGCAGCCCCGCGTTGCCTTTCGCCAGGGAACCGGAGTGCAGCAGAAGATAGTGAGACAGTCGTTCAGCCAGAGCGTAGTTCAGACCCCATTCCATCAGGGGCAAGTGGGTGTCTGCGGGAAAAGGTTCGAAAGGACTTTCGCCATCCACCAGTAGCTCGATCTGTGCTCGAAATCGCCGTCGGTACCCGCGGACCCGGGCTACGCCGACCGTAGCGTCGAAGAATCCGGAAGAATCCTCTACGCCATAGTCTCCGTATACCCGGTGGATGCTGGCGGCGAGATCTGGGACGTCCGATCGAACCTTGACGCGAGCCGCGCCGAGATCGACGGCCAAACCCTGCCCATTAAGAACGGCGGCGAGCTTTCCGACCGAAAGGTCACGAATTCGCACTTTGGTCGTCCGAAGTCACGAGCCCAAAGGCGGCGAGTTGGGAGAGCGCAGAGAGGACCGGGTCGACCATGGCCGCCGCGTCGTCCGGATTCGCAGCCAGCTCCGAGGCGAGGCCTGCGGTAGGAAATGAGGACTCCCGAAGCAGTCCCAGAACCGCCCCGATCAGGGGAGATACGTAGTGCGTATCCCACGTGATCGGATTAAACACCATGGAGCAATTGTCGAAATCGACCACCCGGAGATCCGGGTCTTCGATGGCACGCCAGACGGTGTTTGGAGCTAACAGATGAACGATCTCCGCGCTGGACGACTGAAGCCAACCAGACTGAATTACTTGAACGACGACCAGCAGCTCTTGGTGATCTTCTGGGCCCCGGCGGTGTTCTCCCACTGGAACCCGACAGTGTTGCCTGCAGAGTCAACCAGAACCAAGCCTCTACGGGTGCTGTGGGGCGTTTCCGTGTATCCGCCTGGGACCAACGTCGACAACTGAGGTAGCGCTATTGGATCATCCTTGTTTACAAGGAAGTACGCGGACCCATTAAGAGACCTAACAAAAAAGCCCGGAACTGCAACGGCGGGAGTTCCTTGAGAAAGTGTCACAATCTGAATTTCCTTCCGCAACCATGCGTCAGGATCAGGATTCAAAGGGTCCTGGGACGGAAGAGGGAGATAGCCGGCAGGAGGAATCCCAGCATTGAGATCGGCCGTCCGACACATGCTGCTGGAACTGGGAGGGGTCGGGAGCGCAGACGCCGACTGAACAGTCAAAATCAGGGGAGCAGCGACGCTTCCGCTGAGGAACTTTCTTCGCGTGCTCTTTGTGGTGCCCATAGATCTACCTCAATGTGCGTAGTTTGACGCCTTCTGAACGATTCATGAGCAATTCGGATACCACCATGACGGTGTTCGTTAACTCTCTGATTGGCATAGCGTCTTGTGGGGGGCGCGTAGTCGCCTGAACAACATTGTAAACAGGGTCGACGTATCGGGGCAGGCTTCGGGACCAGGCGCTAATCCCGGTAGGATGAAATGTCGATCAGACGAACCGACAGACTTTCCCGACGGCGATGAATCGGCCCTTCCGATTGGCAGGCTGGCAGGACTAGAGCCGGAAGCTTGGCGCATGGACTCGGAGCCATTGCTCCAGGACCATCAGAATCCAGATGGCTTCCCCGTAGAAGCCAGCGTGTTCGGTCAGCCGCGCTCCCATGATCTCGTTGACGAACTCCGACTTGAGAAAGCCGCGGTCGACCAAAGCGAGCAGGCTGTCCCTCGCAAACCGGTTTAGGGCGGGATCCCGAACGACCCAGGTTCCGAAGGGCAGTCCGAACCCGTGTTTCGTCTTGGTGATGATTTCGTCCGGCAGAAACCCCCGCGAGGCCTCCTTGAAGAAGTATCGAAGGCGGTAGCCCTTCACTTTGAGGGAGGCGGGCAAGCGATTGGCGAACGCGACCAGTTCGTCGGACAGGAGAGGGAAGCGGGCTTCGCATCCGCCCATCTCACAGGTGTGGACGACTTTCGGCAGGTCAGCGTCTGCGAGCGTGTACTTGAGGTCGAAAGCAAGGAGCCGGTTGACGACTTCCGGATCGTTGCAACGAGCGTAGACCTCGCGCATCGCTTCGCCGGGATGGCCGGTCTGAACCGATGCCAGAGCGCCCGAGGTGAGCATCCGGTCGACACCGAGTCGATGCAACAGGTTGTAGGACTGAAGGCGATCCGGAAGTCCTTGCTTAGCCTGCTGAATGTAGCTTGCTGCTTTCTTGGCGACAGGCAGCTTTCCGATCGGCGATCCCAAAAGAATCGGCTCCAGGAACGCTGATCGCAAAGGGCTCGGTACTGAAAAATAGTGCTCGAACACCTTCTGTTTCGCGTAGCGAGTGTTGCCCCCGAAGATCTCGTCTCCACCGTCCCCGGCCAGCATCACGGCGACGCCTTTTTCGTGGGCCTTCCGGGCGCAGAAGTACGCGGGGAGCGCAGACGAATTGCCGAACGGCTGGTCGTAGTGCTCGGCGAGTAGAGGAATGCCTCGGACGATGTCGGCAGGCGTCACGTAGTACTCAGTGTGGTCGGCGCCGTATCGACGAGCCGCGATGCGCGCGTACTCCATCTCGTCGTAGCCTTCCGCATCGAATCCGATGGAGAAGCACCGGGGCGATTCGCCGGTGATCGTCCCCAGCCAACCGGCCACGGAGGAACTGTCGGTCCCCCCGCTCAAGTAGCAGCCGGTAGACCGTTCGTCGATCTCATTGCCGACGCTCGATCGCATGACTTCGCGGAATTCCTCCAGCAACATGGCGAATGAAGCGTCGGTCGGCGCGTAGTCGGGCGTCCAGTAGTTGCGGACCGTCAGCTTCCCGTTCTCGAATTCGGCGCAGTGGGCGGCTTCCAGGCGGCGAACGCCCTTGAAGACGGTGGCGTCACCGGGAATGACGTGAAAATACAGATAGTCGAACAAGGCCTGGGCGTCGATGCGGTCGCCATCCGGAAGGAGGCCCGCCACTTCATCCGCAAACCGCCCGAACGCCAGCGCGTTGTCCAGAACTCTATACGCGATCGGATAGATTCCGAATCGGTCCACCGCCAGGAGGGTCCGTCGCTTCACCGCGTCATGGACCACGAATCCGAACCCGCCCGCCATGGAGGGGAGCATCCCGCTACCTTCGGACAGATACCGGTCGAGGAGGTCCGCCGCGCGGAGCCTGTGGCTTGCCTTCCCCGCCAGCGTCCTGGGTGAGCCGATCAGAACGCAGTAACCCTCTGCTCTCGAGACCTGGTCAAAATGGGCGGCCGGATTGCGGATTTCCACCCAGCTGGTGGCGGAGTTGAGCGTCGTTGACGATTCGGAACGGCCGGTACTGGTTCCGGTAGTCACTTCCCGGAGCATGTCCGCGATGCCCGGCGAGCCCGCGATGACTCCGAGGAACGAATGACGTTTCAAGGCCTGACTCCTACTGTTTCGGTCGAGGGCGGAGCGGCGAGATGCCGGCCGAGCCTTACCGCGACGGCCGAGACGCTCCTTCCCCAGGGCGTGAATCGTGGCAGCTGATGCACGTCACTTGACCGGCTCGCATACCCGACCGAGGTCGTCACGGCACAGCTGAAGCCCAGTTCCCTAACCATCTCCACATGTTCGTGCCGATAGTCAGTGCCCGGTGTGCCGTTGGGATACGCGAACGTTGTCACCGGCGCCTGCAGCCAGTCTTCCAGGAGCAACTTGGAGCGTGCAATGTCCTCGCGGCAGTAATTGCCTGGCTCGTTGGCGAGGATGGGGTGGGTGTGGGTATGCGCACCAACGGACACGCCGAACCGGGGAAGCTGCACCACTTGCGATCTGTTCAGCATCAAGCTCGGTGGCGTCGGTACCTTGCAACGCCGCATGATTCCTTCGCAGGCACTGAGTCGTCGGGCGAACGGCAGGTACTTCACCCGCATGAGGAGAGTTTCGATCACCGACCGCCGTTCCTCGGGCGTCCGAACGCTGACTTTCGGAAGCTCGAGATCGCGAAGGTCGACTTCGTCCAGTGTGGTGCGCCGGATGCCTTCGACGACCCAGTCGTTCCACATCCTGCCGCCATCGACGAAGTCCGTCGCCACGAACACAGTGGCGGGTAACTCGTGGCGCTTGAGCATGGGCGCGGCGATCGTGAGGTTGTCCGCATAGCCATCGTCGAACGTGATGCTGGCGGCTGCCGGAGGAAGTGTGCCTGCCTTGAGCCTGGCTGCGGCCTCTTCGAGAGGCAGAACATTGAGCCAGGTCCTCGCGAACCGGAGGAAAGTCTCGAACCGGCCTGTATCTGCGTCTGCGGGGAAGACAGGATCAGGCTCTGCCAGGATCCGGTGGAAGATGAAGATGTTCAGCTTCCCGCGAGAGCCGCCTGGCGAAATGAGGCGGAACGGCGTGAACGACGTGTGCTTCGATGCCATGTTCAGTGGTCGCGCCAGCAGAGGCGGAAGATCGAAGACCCGGGCTTCATCGTCGAATCGCTCAGACGAGCACCTGGGCCGGAGCTGGGTGGCTCAGAAACTGGAGCGGACTCGACGTGTACCCGTAGGCGCCAGACATCAGGACGCACACGAGGTCACCCACTTCCATATGGGGAAGCTGGACCTTGTCGCCGAGCAGATCCAGTGGCGTACACAACGGGCCGACCACGGACGCTGTTTCGTCCGCCGGCTCGGCAAAGCGGGTTCCCGACACGACGGGATAGTTCTTGCGGATCACCTGCCCGAAGTTGCCGGATGCCGCGAGGTGATGATGCATACCCCCGTCCGTGACCAGGTACACCTGGCCGCGCGAGATTTTGCGGTCCACAACCCGCGCTACGTAGACCCCGCTATGCGCGACGAGGTACCTCCCGAGTTCGATCACGACCTTGGCAGAGGGCAGGGCCTTGGCGGTCTGTTCGCACAGCGATTCGAGGTTCTCCACGATCGGAGCGAGTTCCAGCGGCGTGTCTCCGGGGAAGTACGGGACTCCGAAGCCGCCCCCGATGTTCAGCACCGGAAACGCCGCAGGTGCGTCTGCCGCGAGGCGAATTGCGAGGTCGACGGTCTGACGCTGCGCATCGCAGATCGCCTCGGCGCGAAGATTCTGTGAACCGGTGTAGATGTGAAATCCGCGAAATTCGATGTCCAGGCTCGCCAGCGAACGCAGGACATCCGGGACGACCTCGGCGTCGATGCCGAACTGCTTGGCGCCCCCCGACATCTTCATGCCGGATGACTTGAGTTCGAAATCGGGGTTCACCCGAATCGCGACGCGCGGACGTACGCCAAGCTCCTCGCCCGCCGCCACGATATGGGGAATCTCAGCGGCGGACTCGACGTTGATCGTCACGCCAGCCGCGACGGCTTGACGCAACTCCTCGGGTCGCTTGCCGGGGCCGGCGAAACTCATTTCGTCCGGATCCGCACCTGCATCGAGGGCTACCTTCATCTCTCCGGCCGAGGCGAGGTCGAGACCATCGACTAGTCCGACCATCGTCTGGACGATCGCGGGCATCGGATTGGCCTTCATGGCGTAATGCAGATCCACCGCGCGCGGCAGGATCGCGCGCAGTCCCTTCACATGCTGCGTGAGAACCGACCTGTCATAGGCGTAGAAGGGGGTGGAACCAACCCTTGCGGCGAGGCGGTCCAGAGGAATTCCGCCGACCGCGAGACAGCCGTCGACTTCGGGAAACGGACACAGAACGACGTGTCCCGGCAACGGCAGTCCTTCCTTGATGGGTGCGTTCATGAACCCGTGCCGGCAGCGAACAGGGTCTTGAAGGTATCCGCAAGAGCTTTCCGGTCGATCTTCCCGTTGGGATTGCGCGGGAGCGAGCCGGTGCGGATCTCGATGTGCTTGGGAACCATGTATGCCGGCAGGGCCTGCTGACATGCTTTCTGCAGCGACTTGGCGTCATGGTTCGCAGGGTCTGCCATCGTTGCGATCAGGACGATGGCCTGACCGAACTGATCGTGCTCCACGCCCAGCGCCGCAACCTCGGCCACCAGGCCGGTCCGGTAGATCACTTCTTCGATCTCGGTCGGACTCACACGATATCCGGAGGTCTTGATCATCTCATCGCGGCGGCCGATGAAATACAGATAGCCCTCCTCGTCGGCATACACGGTGTCTCCGGAGAACACGGCGTACTCCGGAAGCACGAAACCTGACTCGCGTCCGGGGAGCGGCTTGTAGCGCTCCGCAGTCTTCGCGGGGTCGTTCCAGTAGCCCATGCCGACCAGTGCGCCGCGGTGGACGAGTTCACCGTGCTCACGCGGCGCGCAGGGCGTTCCGTCTTCGCGAAGCACGAGGATCTCGGCGTTGGGGATGGCACGGCCGATGGAGTCGGGCCGGGCATCCACCTGATCCGGTGGCAGATAGGTCGATCGGAACGCCTCCGTCAATCCGTACATGAGAAACACCTGCGTCGCCGGGAGTCGCTCGCGCAGCGCGTCCAGCGTGGTTCTGGGCATCCGTCCGCCGGTATTCGCGATATAGCGAAGATGTTCGGTGATGGTGGTCGGCCAGGGCTGCTGGATCAACTGGAACCACAACGGCGGTACCGCAGTGAGCCCGGTGATCTTCTCCTCGGAAAGCGCCTTGATGGCGTCTCTCGGAACGAAATAGTTGTGCAGCACCGAGCACGCGCTGGTGTGGAAAGCCGTGGTGAGCTGGCTGAAGCCTGCGTCGAACGAGAGCGGGAGCGCCGCGAGCAGCCGGTCACCGGAATGGTTTCCCAGGTAAGTTGAGACGCTGACCCCGCCCATCACGATGTTTCTGTGGGACAGCATTACGCCCTTTGGTTTGCCCGTGCTGCCGGACGTGTAGAAGATCGCTGCCAGATCCGTGTCGATCCGACGGTGTATCGCGTTCTTCCCACCAGACGTGGAGCCCGACGCAGTCCATTCCAGGACGGAAATCCCTTCCGGTTTGTCCGCACCCGCGTCCACGCGTATCACGTATCGCAGATCTTCACAGGCCGCCAGGGTCGTTGCGAGGACGGCCAGGCGATCGTCCGAGGTGACCAGCACGCGAACGTTGCAGTCCTTCAGGATATGCCCGACCTGGTCGCTCTTGAGCAGCGGATTGATCGGAACGAACGTCAGGCCTGCCCGAGCGGCGCCGAACATGGCGATCACGTTCTCGAATCGTTTCTCGAGATAGACGGCCACCCGTTCCCCCGGAGCCAGGCCCATGTCGAGGAGAAACGCCGCGAAACTGTCGCAGGCGTTCCAGAGCGCGGAGTAGGAGAGATCCGCGCCCTCGCAGCGGAGTGCAGGCAGGGTTTCTCGTCCCCTCGGATCGATGAGGTCGGAAACCAGCGTCCTAACGATTGCTGTCATCTTGTTCGAAAGTGCGTCAATTGGCAGGTGAGGGCACGGGGATGCGTTCCGGGAACGCGCGTGCGGGTGACAAGCCTGCGAAAACCGAGCCTGCCCACGAGACGCAATGCGACTATTCGGTTGCTGCGGTCGTCATCCGGCGCGCATCGCAACCAGGGGCCGTCGCCGGCTGCCTGTCGCGATGACGTGCGGATGGAGATCCCTCAGCTGTCGATCTTGCCCGCGACGAAAGCTACGAAACTGCCCATCGTCGCAAAGGTGTCGGCGCTGATCTCGTCGTCCTCGACGGCGATCCCGAACCGATCCTCGAGTGCGGTCAGTACCGAGACGACCCCGACGGAGTCCAGTTCCGGCAGCGCACCGAAAAGCTTGGATTCGGGTTTCAGGCGCAGGCCGCGCCCTCCCAGAGAGAGCGCACTGTCGAGCAGTTCGCACAGTTCCGTTTGGAGTTCCACTTCCACCTCTTGTGTCGCACACACGCCCGTCGGGCGCGGCGTTGATTCCTGGGTCGGCCAGCGCCCGGGCCGCTCGGGGTCCCGATTCCCTTTCGGCGATCGAGGGCGCATGGGCAGGGGCAACAGTCGGTCTCGTCAGTTGGAGACCGAGAGCGCGACAAAGCAAAAAAAAAGCCATTCAGGCAGCACGCCCGTTCTGCCGTCGCCCGGCGAGGGGCGAGCGCCCTACGAACCCGATTGACCGAGGCGCTCGAGGACCCGCGACGCGGAGGGGATGGGGGCGATCGCGCCGAGCCCCTCGCAAGTCAGGGCCGCAGAGGCGTTCGCGTACCGGCAGGCGGCGAGAAAGCTGTCTCCGGCGGCCAGGCGTGCAAGCAGCGACCCGGCGAAGCAATCGCCAGCACCCGTCGCGTCCACGAACCGGATGTCGTGACCGGGGAGCCGCGTCCGGGACTTTGCGTCGCCTGCCAGCACACCACCCGGCCCCAGCTTGAGTGCCACATTCCTCGCCCCGAGGCGTAGTGCCCAGTCGAAGATGGCATCGGGATCGTCGACGCCCGAAAGCAGCGCGGCGTCCTCGAGGCTCGGCAGGAAGTAGTCCGATTGTCCGGCCGCGGCGCCGATGACGGCACGAGCCCTCGCGAGCGGCCAGAGTCTGAGTCTCAGATTCGAGTCATAGCACACGGCTGTTCCACTGGCGCGCGCTTGCTCCATGGCAGCGAAGACTGCGTCGCATGCCGATGCGCCGATCGCCTGCGAAATGCCACTTGCGTGAAGGTATCTCGCGCCCTCGAGCAGGCCGGGAGGAACGTCATCCGGCGTCATCCGGCTCGCAGCTGAGCCCGCGCGACGATAGCTGAACTCGTGACCGGCCGGGCTGTGGGTGATGAAATAGCATCCCGTCGGCGCGTCGGTGTCGGTCTTGACGGCCGAGCGATTCACGCCTTCCGCATCGAGCAGGTTCAGGATGGATTGCCCGAATTCGTCTGCCCCTAGGCGGGAAACATAGGCTCCCGAGGCGCCATGTCGAACCGCTGCGATCAACGCGTTCATGGTGTCGCCGCCAAAACCACGAAGGTAGCGTGATGTCTCGCCGGGGATCGCGCTGAATTCCACCATCGGTTCTCCGATGGCAACGATCTGGCAGCCAAGCCCATTCGAGTGATTCATCCTGCCTCTGCCCGTTCCGCTCTGTGAGTCGGGGCGGGCACCCGGTGTCCGCCTTCCAGGGCGACATTGTGCAGCGAAGTGGCGTGCGTGCGACGCCCACAGCCCTGGTCCGGGCTGCTAGACTTTGCTGCGCCGCATCATCATCGACAAGAGGACGCTCATGCTTCGCGACAAGTCAGCCATCGTTACGGGTTCCACGAGTGGAATCGGTCTTGGCATCGCCCGGGCGCTGGCCCGGAACGGCGCCAACGTCATGCTGAACGGTTTCGGGACCCCGGAAGCGATCGAGGCGTTGTGCACCGGGATTCAGCGAGAGTTCGGGGTACGGGCCCTGTATTCCGGCGCGGACATGCGCCGCCCCGCCGAGATCGACACCATGGTGGCTGAGGCGTGTGCGGCCTTCGGCACCGTCGACATTCTGGTCAACAATGCCGGCATCCAGTACGTGGCGCCGGTCGATGAGTTCCCGGTCGAGAAGTGGGACGAAATCCTGGCAATCAATCTCACGTCCGCGTTCATTGCGACGCGGGCCGTCCTGCCAACGATGCGCGCTCGGGGCTGGGGCAGAATCATCAACATCGCTTCCGCCCACGGTCTCGTGGCATCGCCGTTCAAGTCTGCGTACATCGCAGCGAAGCACGGCGTGGTAGGGCTGACCAAGACCGTGGCGCTGGAAACGGCGCGAAACGGCATCACGTGCAATGCGATCTGCCCGGGCTACGTGCTGACGCCGCTCGTGGAGAAGCAGATCGACGATCAGGCCAGAACCCACGGGATCCCGCGGGAGGAAGTGGTCGAACGGGTCATGCTGGAGAGGCAACCCACCAAGCGCTTCGTGCAGATCGATGAGGTGGCGGAACTGGCGGCGTTCCTGTGCACCGACGCCGCGGCGTCGATGACGGGCGGACAGTTGTCCATCGATGGCGGGTGGGTGGCCCAGTAGCGCGGGTTCTCCCCAGAAGGCCTCCCGTTCCCGCGACGCATTCCTCCGCATGAGAAAGGCTGAGAGGCAAACGCTAACTGAAGCGCCGCTACGCGGACATTGAGATCGACATGGCGACGTCACCGTCTTCGTCGATGGTTTCGAGTCGGACCGTGAATCCCCAGAGACGCGCGAGGTGCTTCAGCACCTCTTCGGCTTCCGTGTCGAGCGGACGCTTCCGGAATCGGCGATGCTGGAGCGTGAGGGACCGATCGCCCCGGTGGTCGTAGCGGGCCACCTGGATGTCGGGCACCTGGGAGTCCCGGTTGTACTGCTGGGCGAGCATGCGCCGGAGGCGTCGATACCCGTGCTCGTCGTGGATGGCGTCGATCGTCAGATCCGACTCTTCCTCGTGATCGGCGACCGCGAACAGGCGGAACTCCCGGATCACCCGGGGCGACAGATACTGCGCAATGAAGGACTCGTCCTTGAAGTTGCGCATGGCGAAGTCCAGCACTTTCCGCCAGTCACCCCCTGCGATCTCGGGGAACCACGCGCGGTCCTCGTCGTCGGGCTTCTCGCAGATGCGACGGAGATCACTCATCATCGCGAACCCGAGCGCATATGGGTTGATGCCGCCGTAGCCCGGCTGATCGTAGCGGCGCTGGGCGATAACGTTAGTGTGCGACGCCAGCCATTCCATCGCGAATCCGCTGTTCACCAGTCCCTTGTCGAACAGGCGATTGAGCAGAGTGTAGTGCCAGAAAGTGGCCCATCCCTCGTTCATGACCTTTGTCATGCCCTGCGGGTAGAAGTACTGCGCGAGCTTTCTCGATATCCGCACCAGTTCCCGTTGCCACGGTTCGAGTTTCGGAGAGTGCTTCTCGATGAAGTAAAGCAGGTTTTCCTGTGGCTCCGGCGGGTAGGGGCTGACCGCCACGTTCTTGTCGGCGCCCTGTTCACTGCGGACCGGCAGGGTCCTCCACAGGTCGTCGAACTGGCGCCATGCGTGCTCCTCCCGTTCGCGCTGCCGGACGCGTTCCGCCTCTGCGGACAGCTGGGGAGGATGGCGATAGCGGTCCACGCCGTGGCTCATTAGCGCATGGCAGGAATCCAGGATCTCCTCGACCGCGGGCACCCCATGGCGCTCTTCGCACTGCAGGACGTAGTTCCGCGCGAACACCATGTAGTCGATGATCGCGTCGGCGTTGGTCCACTGACGGAACAGGTAGTTTCCCTTGAAGAAGGAGTTGTGTCCGTAGCAGGCATGGGCAATGACGAGCGCCTGCATCGCCATGCTGTTCTCTTCCATCAGGTACGCGATGCACGGATTCGAGTTGATGACGATCTCGTAGGCGAGTCCGCGTGCTCCTGTGCGATAGAGCTGTTCGTTCCGGATGAACTCCTTGCCGTAGCTCCAATGCGGGTAGCCGATGGGGAGACCGAGCGACGCGTAGGCATCGAGCATCTGCTCGGACGCGATGATCTCGATCTGATTCGGGTACACGTCGAGACCGAACTCGTTCAGCGCGATATCGCGGATCGCTTCGTCGTAGCGCTCGATCAGCGGGAAGGACCATTCGGAGCCGGTCGACAGATATGGCGATCCGGACTCGGAGTCCGGCGCTGCGGTCATGCTGTCTCCCGGGCGAACAAGTCGCGAAGGACCGGATACACGTCGCGCGCATGGGTCACGCTGCGCAGAGCGAACTGTGGGTCGGAGATGCGCTGGTAGGCGTACATCAGCGGACTGATCCGCCGTGCATCATCGGGGACTTCCACATAGGCAAAGTAGCGGACGAGTGGCATTAGCTGGTCCGCCAGCATGGCGCGGCTCTTTTCCGGATCGGCGCCGAACGCATCCCCGTCGCTGACCTGGGCGCCGTAGATGTTCCAGGAGTCGGTCGGAAAGCGGTCGTCGATGATCTCCCGCATCAGTTTCAGTGCCGACAGGACGACCGTGCCGCCGCTCAGCGTGTCGTGAAAGAAGGTGTTCTCGTCCACTTCCTCGGCGTCGTCGGTATGCCGGATGAACACCACCTCGACCTTTTCGTACTTCCGCGTAAGGAACAGGTGCAGAAGCATGTAGAACCGCTTGGCGAGATCCTTCTTGTCCTCGGTCATCGAGGCCGAAACGTCCATCAGACAGAACATCACCGCCCGGCTTATCGGTTGTGGAACCTTGACGCGGTGGCGATAGCGCAGGTCGAACTCGTCGATGAACGGAATGCGCGCCAGGCGCTTCTCCAGCGCTTCGACTTCCTCCGCCGGGGCGCCGGCCTCGCTCAACTCCGCGAGACGCCGCCGCAGCGGCGCGCCGATCGCGATCCTTCGCGCGATGGCATTGCGCAGCGAGCGCACGACCGCGAGGTTGGAAGGAACACCGCTCTGCGTGTAGCCGGCGCGTTGCCACTTGTGTTCCCGGATGTCGCCGAGCGTCGTACGGACGAGATGCGGCAATTCCATATCGTCGAAGAAGAGGCTCATGAACTCTTCGCGGGAAAGCGCAAATACGAAGTCGTCCCGGGATTCCTCCCCGTCCCCTTCTCCTGAGCCTGACCCCTGCCCGCCCCCCTGCCCTTCCGGGCGAGGGACCCGGTCGCCCTGCAGGAATTTGTGGTTGCCGGGATGGATCGCTTCCCGGTCGCCTCCGGGACCGTGACGGAACTGCGGCTCCGCGATGTCGCGAACCGGAATGTTCACGTTGCCGCCCCGGTCCATGTCCGTGATGGATCGACCCGCGACCGCATCGCTCACGGAGCGACGCAACTGCTCCTTGTAGCGCTGGATGAAGCGCTGCCGGTTGACCGTGCTCTTGTTCCGGTCGTTGAGCCGCCTGTCGATGATGACGGACATGCTGGCGCGCGTCGCTTACTGGGACTTCCGGACACGCAGGTACCACTCCGACAGGAGTCGGACCTGCTTTTCGGTGTAACCCTTGTCGACCATGCGGCTGACGAAATTCTGGTGCTTCTTCTGATCCTCCGCGGAAGCCTTCGCATTGAAGGAAATCACGGGCAGCAGTTCTTCGGTGGACGAGAACATCTTCTTCTCGATCACCTCGCGAAGCTTCTCGTAGCTCGTCCAGCGAGGATTCTTGCCGCCGTGCTGGGCGCGGGCACGCAAGACGAAGTTGACGATCTCGTTCCGGAAGTCCTTCGGATTGGCAATGCCCGCAGGCTTCTCGATCTTCTCCAGCTCGGCGTTGAGGCTCGAACGATCGAAGCTCTCGCCGGTCTCCGGGTCACGGAAGTCCTCGTCCTGGATCCAGTAGTCGGCAAAGGTGACGTAGCGGTCGAAGATGTTCTGACCGTATTCCGAGTACGACTCGAGATAGGCCGTCTGGATTTCCTTGCCGATGAACTCCGCGTAGCGGGGCGCGAGCCAGCCCTTGATGTACTCGAGGTACCGGCGCTGAATCTCTTCCGGCAGTTGTTCGCGCAGAATCCGCTGCTCCAGCACGTACATCAGGTGCACGGGGTTTGCCGCGACCTCGGTCTGGTCGTAGTTGAACACCGCGGACAGCACCTTGTAGGCGAACCGGGTCGACGAACCGGTCATGCCTTCGTCCACGCCTGCGTAGTCCCGGTACTCCTGGAAGGACTTTGCGGACGGATCGGTGTCCTTGAGGCTCTCGCCGTCGTAGACGCGCATCTTCGAGTAGATGCTCGAGTTCTCGGGTTCCCGAAGACGCGTGAGCACCGAGAACTGCGCCATCATGTCCAGTGTGCCCGGGGCGCACGGTGCAGCAGCGAGCGAACTGTGCTTCAGCAGCTTCTGGTAGATGCGCACTTCCTCGGAAACCTGAAGGCAATACGGGACCTTGACGATGTAGACGCGGTCCAGGAAGGCCTCGTTGTGCTTGTTGTTGCGGAAGCTCTGCCACTCGGACTCGTTCGAGTGGGCCATGATGATTCCCTGGAACGGGATGGCGGAGAACCCTTCCGTGCCCTTGAAGTTGCCTTCCTGGGTCGCGGTGAGCAGGGGGTGGAGCATCTTGATCGGCGCCTTGAACATCTCCACGAACTCGAGCAGGCCCTGGTTCGCGAGGCACAGGCCACCGGAATAGGAGTAGGCGTCCGGATCGTCCTGCCCGTAGCTTTCGAGCTTCCGGATATCGACCTTGCCCACGAGACTCGAAATATCCTGATTGTTCTCGTCGCCGGGTTCGGTCTTGGCGATGGCAATCTGCCGCAGGACGGACGGCTGCACTCGCGCCACCCGGAACCGGCGCAGGTCGCCGTCGAACTCCGCCAGACGCTTGATCGCCCAGGGGGAGGCTATGCCATTCAGATAGCGCCGTGGGATCCCGTACTCATTTTCCAGCGCTGCCCCGTCGCGTTCCGGTGAGAACAGGCTGAGCGGCGACTCGTTGATCGGGGAGCCTTTCAGCACGTAGATCGGATGTGCCTCCATCAGCGTCTTGAGACGTTCGGCGATCGATGACTTGCCGCCACCCACCGGGCCCAGCAGATAGAGGATCTGCTTGCGTTCCTCCAGGCCCTGGGCGGCGTGCTTGAAGAATGCGACGATCTGCGAGATCACGTCTTCCATGCCGTAGAACTCACGGAAGGCAGGATATCGGCGAATCAGGCGGTTGGAGAAGATGCGCGACAGCCGCGGATCGTTGCGGGTGTCGACGATCTCCGGTTCTCCGACCGCAGCGAGCATTCGCTCGGCGGGAGAGGCGTACACGAGAGGGTCCTGCTTGCAGAGCGCGAGATAGTCCTCGAGGGACATCTCCTCATCGCGCGCTTGGAGATAGCTGTCGCGGAAACTGTCCAGGATGTTCATGCGTCAACCTCCTTGATTTCGTCGACTGCAGGCGATCCGGGGTCGGGATCGTCTGCAAATCGTTGCAGCGCAGACCAGCTTCCCCGATCGCTCGCAAGAACCGGGCTCACGTCGCGATCGAGCGCAATTCCGGTCCGGGAACTCGGACGGGCTCGGAGGCTTTGGTAGTACAACCGCCGGGCAGTTCCCCGTGCGCACAACGCTTGAGACTACTTTCGGTTACGCGAGCGTGGATATTGAGGAAAACTTTTGGAGCGGGCGCCTCGGCCTCCCGCTCCGGGCGGGTGCTGCTGGAGGAACAGCGATCGTTCCGGCTCGGTTTGGCGGTCGGGCGCGCGGGGTGGGCGGGCGAGTGTGCCGTCTGAAATAGCGGCGCTTCGAGGGGTGGGGGCGCGGAGATGGGTTGCCAAGCCGGAGGGCGGCTGGCGAGATGCACCAGTTCGGTTCTGCAATGACGATTCTGATGCGTACTGAGTCACGGCCCGACGAGACCACACAGATTTCGGGCGGCGCCGGTTCAGGCCGCCACGTCTGGACGCGGCAAGTGATTGATTCCGAGAGTCGGGGAGTGCCAGCGAGAGTCGGTGGGCGCGGAACTGCTACCCGCGTTGCGTTGATGTCGGGCGACCTGCACGCCCAAGCCGCGCCGGCTTCGCCCCAGGGGACGCGGCGCCGGCGCCAGCTAAAGCTGCAGAGGGGGCGTCAGTCCGCGCGAGGGTCGGTCGGGCGGATGGACAGGGCCAGATGCATGCACAACCGGATCAGATCGCCATGGCGTCGCACCCCAGTCTTGGCGTAGACCCTTTTCACGTGCGTGTTCACTGTGTTGATGCTGATGCCGAGCCGGACGGAAATCTCCCTCGCTTTCAACCCCTCAAGTACCCCCGCGACGACCCGGCGTTCCGCCCGGGTCAGTCCGAAGACCTCTGCAACCGGGTCTACCAGAGATGGCGGTGGCGTGTCCGGATCAGCGAACGTGATCATCGCAGACACCTCGCGCAGTGAAGGTGTGGCCAGAAAGGGACGTGGCAAGGTCTTGACGGAAATGAGGAGAGGCATCTGTCCGCGCGGTCGCTTGACCGCCACGACTCCCTCCTGGCGCTCGGTGGCGCTCTGCACCGACCGCGCGACCAGGCCTACGAGGCGGGACAGCCGGGCGTTGGATGCCCGGTCTGCCGTGACGAGCATGCCGTCGGGAAGGATGGCGAGACCCTCGCTGCGGGCGATGAGGCGCTCTGCCGTCGCATTCTGGTGGACGACGGCTCCCTGGGCGTCCGTGAAGATCACGGCCTCGGCGGCATGCTGAAAGAAGAAATCGGCCGGGCTCGAGCAGTGGTGGCCGACGGCATCCGGAACGATGCCCGGAGGAAACGGCAATGCGGGGCGAGAGGGTTGGCCGAAGCCTTCGGGTGTCGTCATGTCCATGGTCTTCCTTCCTTTCGTTGTTATGGCGTGGGACGAATGGCGGGAAGAATGTCCGCGGCAACCGGGCGCGGCAATGCCACATTAGTGGCATATCCGACCTTCCGGCGGCAGGGTAGGGGCTGGCGAACGGCGGCGGTCGCGTTGGACACGGACTCCGGTCGAAGGCGATCGCCGGCATGCGACGGGTTACCATCGAACCACTTCGGGCGGCATGCAAGAGGGTCCGCCCGATCGCCCAGGCGAACCCCTGCGACCTCCCCCAGAGCACCATGCCCGACACGTCATCCCGTCATTCGATCGTCATCCACGGCGCCCGCCAGAACAATCTCCGCAACCTGACCCTGAGCATTCCGCTGAACGAACTCGTCGTCGTGACGGGCGTTTCGGGATCCGGCAAGTCGTCCCTGGTGTTCGACACCCTATACGCGGAGGGGCAGCGCCGCTATGTGGAGACCTTCTCGCCCTACGCGCGGCAGTTCCTCGACCGGATGGACAAGCCGCAGGTCGATCGCATCGAAGGGGTCCCGCCTGCCATTGCCATCGACCAGACCAATCCGGTCCGCACGTCCCGGTCCACCGTCGGGACGATGACGGAGCTGAACGACCACCTGAAGCTGTTGTTTGCCCGCGTGGCACACCTTCATTGCCGAGGGTGCGGCCGGGAAGTCCGCCGGGACGACCCCGCGACGATCGCTGCCGATATGGCGATGCGCGCCGGGCGCCTGGAGGATCCGCGACTGGTGCTGACCTTCCCGGTGGAGATTCCGCCGAACTTCGAGGAGGCGGAGATCCTGCAGGCGCTCGCGGTGCAGGGCTACACCAGAGTCCATGGCCGGTCCGGCCGGCGACTGGACATGATCCAGGACCGGTTTCGTCTTTCGAATGTCGAGCCCGCGCGGCTCGGCGAAGCCCTGGAGGCGGCCATTCGCGTGGGCAACGGTCGCGTGGACGTGCATCCCCTGCCCGACACCGACGACGCAACGGCGACGGGCGCCCCTGCGCCGGTGCCGGAACCGTGGCGCTACTCGACAGCCCTCCACTGCCCGGATTGCGACATCTCCTACCAGGAACCGGTGCCGAGCCTGTTCTCGTTCAACTCGCCACTCGGCGCGTGTCAGGAGTGCCGCGGCTTCGGGCGCGTGATTGGGATCGACTTCGCGCTCATCGTTCCGGACACCGCCAAGACTCTGGCCGACGGGGCCATCAAGCCATGGCAGACCCAGAGTTTCCGGGAATGCCAGGAAGATCTGGAGAAGTACGCGCGAAAGCGCGGTGTGCCGCTCGATGTGCCATGGCGGGACATGAGCCCGGAGCACCGGGAATGGGTCCTGGAAGGGGATGCCGACTGGGTGAACTGGGACAAGTCCTGGCCAGGGTCGTGGTACGGCGTGCGCCATTTCTTCGCGTGGCTCGAGTCCAAGGCCTACAAGATGCACATCCGCGTGCTGCTCTCCCGGTATCGCGCCTATACGCCTTGCGAGTCATGCGGCGGTGCGCGCCTGCAGTTGCCTGGCTTGTTGTGGCGCGTCGGCAATTGCGCCCAGGCGGAGCGCGTGCTCCCTGCCGCCCGACGACATGCGCCCAATGGAGTGAGGTGGTCGGCAGACACCCTCGCAGCGCTGCCGGGCTTGTCGATCCACGACCTGATGCTGCTGCCCATCGAGAAGCTCAAGATCTTCTTCGACGAGCTGCACGCCGACATCCAGGGAGTGCGCGGATCCGAAGCGGAAGCGATGGACCAGCTGCTCGTGAACATCCGGGCGCGGCTCGGTTACCTGCTCGAAGTGGGCCTCGGGTATCTCACCCTGGATCGCCAGTCGCGCACGCTCTCCGGCGGCGAGGTGCAGCGCATCAACCTGACCACCGCACTCGGTACGTCCCTCGTCAATACGCTGTTCGTGCTGGACGAGCCCTCCATCGGACTGCACCCGAGGGACATGGGGCGCGTCATCGCGGTCATGACCCGGTTGCGGGATGCGGGCAACTCCCTGGTGGTCGTGGAGCACGATCCGCAGATCATGCATGCCGCGGATCGCATACTGGACATCGGTCCCGGGCCAGGGGAGCGGGGAGGCGAGATCGTGTTCTTCGGTCCGCCCGACCGACTGGCCGCCGTGCCGGAGTCGTTGACCGGCGCCTATCTCAGCGGGAGGCGGCGGGCCGACGCGGGACTGTCGGCCGTTCCGACGGACTCGACCACCCCCCATCTCTCCCTGCTCGGCGTCACCGAACACAATCTCAAGAACGTGGATGTCCGCTTCCCGCTCCAGCGGCTGGTGTGCCTCACAGGTGTTTCGGGGTCCGGCAAGTCCACGCTCATCCAGGACGTCCTTTTGCCGGCGCTGCTCGAGGCAAAGGGGAAGTCGTCCGGCACACCCGGGAGCCACCGGGCGCTCGTCGGACACGAGCAGATCCGCGCTGTCGTGTCCGTCGATCAGTCGACGATCGGCAAGACGACGCGGTCCAATCCAGCAAGCTACGTGGGTGCATTCGACGCAATCCGGAAGCACTTCGCTTCCACGGGTCTCGCACGGGAGCGCGGATACACCCCGGGCACGTTCAGCTTCAATTCCGGCAACGGACGTTGTCCGACCTGCGGTGGTAACGGTTTCGAGCACGTCGAGATGCAGTTCCTGTCGGACGTCTATCTTCGATGCCCTGACTGCGACGGCAAGCGCTATCGGGCGGAGGTGCTCGAAGTCACGGTGAACGGGAAGAGCATGGCCGACGTGCTGGAAATGACCGTGTCCGAAGCTGCTTCCTTCTTTGCGGACGATCCGGATGTGGGGCTGCGGCTCCAGCCTCTCGTGGACGTCGGATTGGAGTACGTGCGGCTCGGGCAGCCGGTGCCCACCCTGTCCGGGGGCGAGTCGCAGCGCCTGAAGCTGGCCGGCCATCTGGCGGATGCGGCGGCCGGGACCTCCGAGCCGACCCTGTTCCTCTTCGATGAGCCGACGACGGGGCTGCACTTCGACGATACCGCGCGTCTTCTGCGTGCCCTGCGCAAACTCCTCGCGCAAGGGCATTCCCTGATCGTCATCGAGCACAATCTGGATGTCATTCGCGCGGCGGACTGGATCATCGATCTGGGCCCGGAAGGCGGGGACGACGGAGGGGAGCTGGTCGTCGCCGGTACCGTCGCAGAGGTGATGCGATGCGAGTCGTCGCACACGGGAGCCGCGCTGCGTGAGTACGATGCGACCGTTGCCCCGGGCCGGGTCTTCGAGCCGACGGTGCGATATGCGGCGCTGGAGAGAGCGGCCCCGCCGAACGCGATCCATGTGCTTCGCGCCCGGGAGCACAACCTCAAGGATGTGAGCGTCGACATTCCCCACGACAAGTTCACCGTCGTGACCGGTGTGTCCGGTTCCGGCAAGTCGACGCTGGCGTTCGACATCGTGTTCGCCGAGGGGCAGCGCCGTTACCTCGAGTCTCTGAACGCGTACGCCCGCCAGTTCGTCCAGCCTGCAACTCGACCCGACGTCGACGCGATCTTCGGGATACCGCCCACCGTGGCGATCGAACAGCGCACGAGCCGCGGCGGCCGCAAGAGCACTGTTGCCACACTGACCGAGCTCTACCATTTCCTGCGCCTGCTCTACATGAAGCTGGGCACGCAGCATTGCCCCAACGACGGCACGCCCATCGAACCGCAATCACCCGAGGCCGTGCTCGCGAGAATCCTGGTGGAGCATCGTGGAACGCATGTCGGCGTTCTTGCGCCGCTCGTGGTTGCGCGAAAAGGCTTCTATACGGACCTGGCGAAGTGGGCCCGCGGCAAGGGCTACACGCACCTTCGCGTCGACGGGGAGTTCATCGAAACGGCCCGATGGCCTCGCCTCGATCGGTTCAAGGAGCACACCATCGAGTTGCCCGTGGCCGACGTCCTGGTGCAGCCCGAGAACGAGGCGGCGCTGCGCTCCGCTCTGGCTCAGGGTTTCGATCACGGCAAGGGAGTGATTCATCTGCTCGCGCCCCTCGACGGCCTGATGGAGGGGCGGGCGTTGGTGCGGGAACAGGTCTTCTCGACCAAGCGAGCCTGCCCCAGCTGTGGCGACAGTTTCCCGGAGCTCGATCCGCGACTGTTCTCGTTCAACTCAAAGCATGGCTGGTGTGCAACCTGTTTCGGGACCGGTCTGGCGCTTCCCGGGTTCGATGCGGAACAGACTGGCGAGGAATCGACCTGGGGCGATGTCGGTGAAGAAGGCGTCGTGGCGTGTCCGGACTGTGACGGCCTGCGACTCAATCCTGTGGCACTGGGCGTGCGATTCCGCGGTCGCTCCATCGCGCAACTGACGGCGGAATCGGTGGATGACGTCGGGCACTTCTTCGAGGACCTTCCGCTGGAGGGTCGCCAGCTCGACATCGCGCGGGACATCGTCGCGGAGCTTCGTTCGCGCATTGCCTTCCTGCGGGACGTCGGACTCGGATACCTGTCGCTCGATCGCTCGGCGCCCACACTCTCCGGCGGTGAGGCGCAGCGCATCCGTCTCGCCGCCCAGCTTGGATCGAGTCTCCAGGGGGTCTGCTATATCCTCGACGAGCCCACGATCGGACTGCATCCGCGCGACAACGAAATCCTGCTGAATACGCTCTCCCGCCTGCAGCGCAACGGCAACACGCTGGTGGTCGTCGAGCACGACGAAGACACGATCCGCCGGGCGGACCACGTGGTGGACCTCGGGCCAGGCGCCGGGACGCTGGGCGGAGTCATCGTCGCGCAGGGCACGGCGGCGCAGCTGATGGCCGAACCGGCTTCGGTGACCGGTCGCTACCTCCGGGCGCCATTGCTGCATCCGATGTTCCCGCGTCGTCCCGTAGCCTCGGAAGATCCCTGCATCGAAGTGATCGGCGCGGACCTGCACAACCTCCAGTCCGTGTCGGCGCGCGTGCCGCTGTCGCGCCTCACGGTCGTCACGGGTGTTTCGGGCTCCGGGAAGTCCACGTTTGCCCGGTCGGTACTCCATGGCAATCTGGTCCGGATGCTTTCCGATGGCGGCAAGGCCATTCCGGTAACGACCACGATCGGCTGCCGCGAGATCCGGGGCGTCGAACGCGTGGGGCGGGTTCTGGAAGTGGATCAGACGCCCATCGGCAAGACGCCGCGATCCTGTCCGGCCACGTACGTAGGTTTCTGGGATTCGATCCGCAAGCTGTTTGCGGGCACATCCGAGGCGCGTATGCGCGGGTTCGATGCGAGCCGGTTCTCCTTCAATGCGGGAGCCGGTCGTTGTCCGACCTGCGAAGGGCAGGGGGTCCGCAAGATAGAAATGAGCTTCCTTCCCGACGTGAAAGTGCTGTGCGAGACCTGCGAAGGGCGGCGGTTCAATCCCGAGACGCTGGCGGTACGGTTCAAGGACAAGTCCATCGGGGACGTCCTGCAGATGAGCGTCGACGAGGCCGAGGGATTCTTCTCGGCGCACCGGACGGTTCATCACGCGCTTCGGCTGCTGCAGGACGTCGGGCTGGGTTATCTCACCCTCGGCCAGCAGAGTCCGACTCTTTCCGGTGGCGAGGCCCAGAGGATCAAGCTGGTGACCGAACTCTCCAAGGTCCGCACGGACGGTCTGGATGCCGAGCCTCCCGGACGCGGGCGGGAGACGGGGCGGCGGCACACCCTGTATGTGCTGGATGAGCCCACCGTCGGGCTCCATATGGCGGACGTATCGCGACTCATCACGGTCCTCCACCGGCTGGTGGATGCCGGGAACACGGTCGTGGTGATCGAGCACAACCTGGATGTGATGGCAGAGGCGGACTGGCTGATCGACCTCGGTCCCGAGGGCGGAAAAGATGGAGGGCGGATCGTGGGGCAGGGCTCGCCGGAGGTCGTGTGTTCCGCTCGCGCGGACGTGTCCCATACCGGCCGAATCCTCGGGCAGTTCCTGCAGGAGCGGGCCCCGGTTGGCTGAGCGGGCTGGGGAGGAGGTCCAGGGCTGGTGGCGGGAGGGGTGTTTCGATATACTCCACGGGCTATGCGCGGAAGCGTTTCCGGGGTCGTCGTCAGTCAGTCGACCCGGACGATCCGCGACGCAGGGTGGATTTCCGGTACGGTGCTAGTCGTCGGCTCGGGCGTTCTGCGTAGTAGAGACGGCGGCCAAGTAGCTCAGTTGGTAGAGCAGAGGACTGAAAATCCTTGTGTCGGTGGTTCGATTCCGCCCTTGGCCACCACCGGCTGCTTCCGGTCGGTACTTCGGACGCGTCAGCGCGCACCGGTCACGGTTTCGCGCCTCACGCGGGAAACGGCGGGCAATTGACGGTGATCGGGCAATGAGCGATCTGCAGGTTGCCATTAGGATTCCGTCCCCTGCGGGGCAGAGGGGAGTGCGTCCACGTCCATGGACCTGGTAACCCTAGGCGTCAATCATCAATCCGCCCCTCTGGCGATTCGCGAGCGGGTGGCCTTCGGTGTGGACAGCCTTCAGCCCGCACTCCAGGATCTGGTGGAGCACTATCCCGTTCGGGAAGCGGCCATCGTCTCGACCTGCAATCGCACCGAAGTCTACTGTGCAACCTCCGATGCGGCGGGCGTCGCTGCCTGGCTCGCCAGCTTCCATAAGCTCGAAGAAGGGAAACTCCGCCCCTATCTGTATGAGTTGCCACGTGAACAGGCCGTTGCCCACGCGTTTCGCGTTGCCAGTGGTCTGGAATCCATGGTGCTTGGCGAGCCTCAGATTCTCGGTCAGATCAAGCAGGCGGTCCGGACGGCCGAGCAGGCCGGCACACTCGGGACCGTTCTCCACAAGCTCTTTCAGCGGACTTTCTCGGTAGCCAAGGAAGTCCGCTCTCGCACGGACATCGGCACGAGTTCCGTCTCCATGGCCGCAGCAGCGGTCAAGATGGCAGAGCGCATCTTTCCTTCCATCGCCGAGCAGTCGATCCTGTTCGTTGGCGCGGGCGAGATGATCGAACTCTGCGCGGCGCACTTCTGCAGTCGTTCTCCCCGAAGGGTGGTGTTCGCAAACCGTACTGTCGAGCGCGGCTACGAGATTGCCGGCAAGTTCTCGGGTGAGGTGATTGCGTTGCACGAGATCGCCGAGGTTATCGCCCAGCACGACATCGTTGTTTCCTGTACGGCCAGCCCCTTGCCGCTCATCGGCAAAGGCATGATCGAACGCGCCATCAAGGCACGACGTCATCGTCCCATGCTCATCGTTGACCTGGCCGTTCCCCGGGACGTCGAGCAGGAAGTCGGCCGGCTGAATGACGTCTTCCTCTACACGGTCGATGATCTCGGGAAGATCGTGAAGGAAGGCCTGGATCTCAGGCAGGCCGCCGTGTCGGAAGCCGAGTCCATCATCACTCGCGGCGTGTCCGAGTTCATGGAATGGATGTCCGCGCGGGAAGCGGTTCCGGCGATCCGGGCGTTTCGGGAGCAGGCCGAAGAGATCCGTCAGCACGAACTGGAACGCGCGCTCAGGGCGCTGGCCCGGGGGGAGGACCCCTCGAAGGCGCTCGAGTCGCTGTCGCACGGCCTCACGAACAAGTTTCTTCATGGTCCCACCCACGCCTTGCATGGCGCTCAGGGTGTCGAACGAGATCGGCTGGTCGGGCTTCTGTCGCGCTTCTATTTCGGCGAAAGAAAGCGTTGATGAAGGCGAGCATTGTTTCCAAACTGGCCCAGCTATCGGCCAGGTGGGAAGAGATCAACCGTCTTTTGGCCAACGAACAGGCGACGAACGATCTGGAGAACTACCGCCGTCTGACCATGGAACACGCCGAGATCGGCCCCGTGGTTGAACTGTTCCAGGCCCATCGCAGAACGTCGATGGACCTTGAGACAGCCCAGGAAATGGCGCAGGAACCCGAGATGCGTGCGTTCGCCGAAGACGAGGTCCGGCTGACGCGGGATAGGCTCGCCGACATCGAGGCGAGTCTGCAGCGGGAACTGCTCCCGAAGGACCCGAACGACGAACGAAACGTGTTTCTCGAGATTCGGGCCGGTACAGGCGGCGACGAGTCGGCCCTCTTCGCCGGCGACCTGTTCCGGATGTATGCACGTTTCGCTGAGCGCCAGCGTTGGGGTCTGGAGATCGTCTCGCAGAGCCCGAGCGAACTGGGTGGTTTCAAGGAAATCATTGCCAAGATTCTCGGCCGCGGTGCCTATTCCCGCCTCAAGTTCGAATCCGGGGGGCACCGGGTTCAGCGGGTGCCTGCCACGGAGACCCAGGGTCGCATCCACACTTCCGCCTGCACGGTCGCCGTCCTGCCCGAAGTGGACGAGGTGGCGGACGTGGTGATCAACCCTGCGGAGATTCGCATCGACACCTTCAGAGCTTCCGGGGCTGGCGGGCAGCACGTGAACAAGACGGACTCCGCTGTCCGGATCACGCACCTGCCGACGGGGATCGTGGTCGAGTGCCAGGACGACCGATCCCAGCACAAGAACAAGGCTCAGGCGATGTCGGTGCTGGTGGCGAGGATCAAGGACAAGCAGGTACGGGAACAGACAAGCCGGACGGCGGCGGAGCGTCGCACGCTGATCGGCAGTGGTGACCGGTCGGAACGGATTCGCACCTATAACTTTCCCCAGGGGCGGGTAACCGATCACCGGATCAATCTGACCTTGTACAAGATCGGTCAGATCATGGATGGAGACCTGGACGAACTGATCTCAGCGCTGGTGTCGGAGCACCAGGCCGAGCAGCTCGCGGCACTTTCGGAGGAGCAATGAGTCTGTTTACGCTAGGGGCGCGGCTTGCGGCAGATGCGCGTCGATTGGCTGCAACCATCAAGATTCCCCGTGGCGAAGCCATGCGGGAGATCCGTCGTCTCGCTTGCCATGCTCTCAAGGTGACTCCAGCGCAGTTGATCGTCCGGGAACGGGAATCCCCGGGGAGGTTCGATCTCTCGCCCTACGGGATCGTCTTCGACCGCCGCCTCAAGGGGGAGCCGATGGCGTACATCCTCGGGGAAATCGGGTTTCGGGAGTATGTGTTCCGCGTGACGCCGGACGTGCTCATTCCACGGCCCGAAACCGAACTGCTGGTCGAGGAAGCCCTGCGCTTCGTCGATGGAACAGCCCCAAGAAAGGTTCTCGACCTCGGAACCGGCAGTGGTTGCATAGGCGTCTCCATCGCGCTCGGCCGCCCTTCTGCGGCTGTTCTGGGGACGGATGCGAGCGCCGAAGCGATTGCCGTAGCCCAGGAGAATGCGCTCTTGCTGGGCGCACCGAACATCGCATTTGCCCAGAGCGACTGGTTTTCCGCGATCGACGGTGTGCGCTTCGACCTCATCGTCTCGAACCCTCCGTACATTGCGGCGGAGGACCCCCATCTTCCCGGTCTGGCGTTCGAGCCGGCCGGTGCGCTGGTTGGAGGGGCGGATGGACTGTCCTGCCTGAGAACGATCATTGCAAATGCGCCGGGACACCTCGAGATTGGAGGGGTGCTCATCGTCGAACATGGCTTCGACCAGCAGGCTGCCGTCAAGGAGCTATTCCTACAGGCCGGTTTCTCCGCGGTGGAAACTCGGGCGGATCTGTCCGAAAGGCCTCGCATTGTCTTCGGCACACTGGAACAAAAAGCGGCAGCGAAACCCAAACGCAAGAAGGCTGTGGCGAGCGTGTGATGTTTCCCGCCATGGTGTCGAGCTTGACCGGAGAAGGGCTAAGGCTCACCTGAACAGGTGACACGTTCGTACCCGTCGACCCCTCAGCCCGATCGTTATCACCCGATTTCTAAGGAGTACAACTCATGGATGCTCAAGAGAAGATCCGCCGCCAAGTGACCGAGAACCCCGTCGTCCTTTACATGAAGGGCACGCCGGATGCGCCGATGTGCGGTTTCTCCGCAGCGGCAGTGCAGATCCTCGAGGCCTGCGGCGTCGACGAAGTCGCCACGGTCAATGTTCTGGACGACCCCGACATTCGTCAAGGAATCAAGGAGTTCTCAAGTTGGCCTACGATTCCGCAGCTCTACGTCAAGGGTGAGTTCGTCGGTGGCGCGGACATCATGCGGGAGATGTTTGCGAGCGGGGAGTTGCAGCAGGTGCTCGGGACGGCCGGCAGCTGAGTTCTATAGGCCACGGACGTTCCGCGCCGAGGGATAGCTCTTGCGTCGCGATCGATGTCTCTGTGGAAATCTCTTGAGGACTCTTGATGGAGCGAAAATCGCCCGCCAGACCATGCTCGGGATAATGGGAATCCGCGATGTCTCTAGTGAGGGTGGCATTCGAGTCCAGAGTTGTCCTTGCCGTTCTCGAGAGCTTCTGCGGCTATGGTGCGTCGAATTGAGCGTACCGCAAGACCTCAGCGATCGATGTCGCGACTGGATTGAAAAGTGCTTGATTGGCGTCGCTGCGCTCGTTCAAAGGGTTTGTCACGAGAAGGCAGCATAGCTGTACTGCCTCACTAGCTGTACGCGAGTCTCCGGCGGGCGCCAGATGGTCTGCATACATCACGAGGCTTTTGGTCTTTCCGCCATGTCTTCGAACTGATCGAAGGGGTCGAGGTGATTTTTTCAGCAAGGATGTCCGTTTCGATCCTGGTATTCATCGCGGTGATGTGCCTGCAAGGTTGTGGCGAGCGGTCCGAAGACTACTTCGCGGCTGGAAAGGCTGTGCTCGAAAAGAACGACTTTGCAGCAGCGGTCATTCAGTTTAAGAATGCAGTGGAGAGAGACCCGGCCAATGCTGAGGCAAGGTACTTTCTTGGCTATGCGCTCGGGAAGATTGGAGATCTTCGCGATGCAGAGGCCCAAGTGCGCAAAGCGATCGAGATTGGTTATGATCAAAACGTCGCGCGTCCCGTCCTCGTTGAGATGCTCGCGAACTTGGGGGACAGCAAGAGTGCCTTGATCGAGGCGGCCAGCGTCGACATGCTCACCCGACCCGAGGCGAAGGCCCAAGTCATCGCTCTGAAAGGGGACGTGTTGTTCTCGGAGACCCGCGTCAAAGAGGCAGAAGCGGCTTACCAAGAAGCGCTAACGGTCGATTCGCTGAACACGACAGCTCTCGCTGGTCAGGCGCGAGCACTTGTTTGGAGGGGCGATCTAAGCGCGGCACAAAGGATTGCGGATCAAGTACTGGCTCGTTCGCCCGACGACGTCCGTGCTCTCTTGATCCGAGCCAGCGTGCTTCAGAAGACCGGTAAGCTGAAGGAATCCATCGCTGTGCTTGACCGTGTCGTGTCGCTCAATCCACTCCACTTCTTCGCGTATACGAGTCTGTTGCCGGCGCTGATCTCCGCTGGCGATCTCGCCGGAGCGAAGTCTCGACTCGCTCGACTGCAAGAAGTCGCCCCCAAGACGGTTCCGACTTACTATCTTGAGGGATTGGTCGCCTATGCCAGCAAGGATCTCGAAAAAACCCGCGAGCTTGTGCGCCAAGTTCTGAAGGTGGTGCCAGATCATTCCCGAGCCCTTCTCCTCGGAGGGATGGTGGAGAGTGATCTCGGGAACTACGGACTCGCGATCCGAGACCTCGAGCGGCTCGTCGCACTCCTTCCGACCGAACCTGTAGCCCGGCGGTTGCTTGCAAGGGCGTACTTTGCCTCCGGACAGACCGATCGAGCGAGAACGGAGATGAACGAGGTTCTAAGGATGGCTCCCGATGACGCCGACGCGTTGGCTTTGGGAGGCGAGATTGCAATCGCTCGTCGCGATTTCAAGGCAGCCATTGATTACTTCCGGCGCGCGGTGACAGGACGTCCAGCGAACGCCGTTCTGCGGACTCGGCTTGGAGAAGCACGACTGTTTTCTGGAGATGTCGATCAGGGACTCAAAGACCTAGAAGCAGCGAGAGCGCTTGCTGGCGGACGGATGATGGCCGACGCTGCCCTGGTAGCGTATCGATTGTCGAGGAAGGAGGTTCCAGGGGCGCTTGAGCTGGCTAAGTCAATGGTGTCTGAAGAGCCGGAGAATCCGGTGTCCCAGCAGACACTGGCAACCGCCGCCCGCGCCTCAAGGGACTACACGTCCGCACGTAAGGCTCTCGAGAAGCTGTCAATGCTGACGAGCGATGGGCTGCCAGCGACGAGACAGTTGGCGGAGGTCGATGTCCTTGAGGGGCATCCGGAGGCTGCACGATCGCGCCTAAGCGCTTTTCTCGAACGACAACCGCGAAATGAGGAGGCAGCCCTTCTGTTGGCAGCGGTGGCCCGCCGCACCGGCGAACCCAGTGAAGCGGTGCTGAAGATTCTTGATTCAGCTATCGCAGCAAATCCACTTGCCAGCAGAGCGAGATTGGAGAAGATGACCTTGCTCCTCGCGAATGGCGATACTGCCCAGGCGCTAGACGCGGCGCAGCAGGCCATTTCGATCATTGGAGAAGATCCTGCATACCTCCTCGTTCTGGCCAAAGCCCAATCGGTTGCTAAGGAGTACACACAGGCCATTACGACCTACGGCAAGTTGTCTCGAGCGCTGCCCAACTCGCGGGTTCCGTACATGGGGCAGGTCGAGGTTTACGCAGCAGAGCAGAAGTGGAAATTGGCGAGGGAGGCGGCAGTACGGGCCGTGGGCGCTTCACCGGACGATGTCGCAGCGCGGCTGGTTCTGGTCGACACCGGGATTCGAGCAGAGATGTTCGATCAAGCAGTCAAGGACGCCTTGGCGATTCAGGGCAAGTGGCCGGACGCGGCGAGCGGGTACTCTGCAGAAGCGCACGCATATCTGGCTCAGAGGCGCACAGCGGATGCAGAAGGCGCGTTGCGCAAAGGGATAGCGCGGACACGTGATCCGACGCTAGTGACCCGATTGGCCGCGCTGTACCAAGGGCAAGATCGGAAGGCCGAGGCGGAGGCGTTTCTGGAGAAGTGGTTCGCCGATCACCCCGACGATGTTGTAACCCTTGACGCGCTTGGTCGTTCTGCGCTGGATGCAAAGGACTTCGCGTCTGCAGAACGTTGGTTCCGTAAGGCTCTCCAAGCCAAACCTAGCAATGCTGCTGTGCTCAACAACTTGGCTTGGGCGCTCGGCAAGCTCAAGAATCCCGAGGCGGTAGTGGTTGCAAGACGTGCCGTAGAGGCGGAACCCAAGGCCGCGCAGTTTCAGGCTACCCTCGGAGCAATCCAGTTAGGGCTTGGTGACCCAGCTGGAGCTGAGGCTGTTTTGAGAAAGGCCATCGATCAACAGCCGTCGCTCTCGTGGGCTCATGTTCATCTTGGCCGGGCACTTCTCGCTCAGGGCAAGAAGGATGAGGCGAAGAAAGCACTTGCAAATGCCAAGAAGCTTTCAGGTCTCTCTTCCGTAAAGGAAGAGCTTGACGAATTGGAAAGAGGGGTGGCGAACTAGGGCAAAGGTTTTGGTCTAATCCGATTCTGCAGATAGTTTGACAGTGACGCCGTGACCAGCGCTCTCGAAGGGGGAAACTCGATGCCAGCAGCGCGAAGCGTTTCTTTGGTTGAAGCATTCGCAAAGCTCTGGTTGCCAGACAGGTAGTCCAGAAACACCGGCAGAGTCGACAACGCCTTCTTCGTCTTGTGATCCGCCCCCAATCCGAGCAGGCGAGCGAGCGTCAAGAAGAGGGTGGTCGGAACAGTGAAGGAACGAGGCACGGTCAGGCCATGGTCCCGATAAACGGAGGCCACGATCGTTCGAAGCTCGGAGATCGGAATTGCTCCGTCAGGCCCGGCGCACAGATGCAGGATATGCCCTGACGTTGCCCTAGTCTGAGCACTCCACACCACAGTTTCCGCAACATGATTCGCCGCGACAAGGTCCAGACGGGTCTCTCCGAAGGTAGGGAAAAACCCGTAAGTGCGTCGCCCTGAAAGAAACTCTGCAAGATAGAAGAAGACTTGGAAATGGATGATCTTCCCCGTCTCCGCATGTCCAACGACCATGCTCGGGCGATGAATGGTTATTGGGTGCCCGGCATCAACTTCTGGACGGACTAGATCCTCTGCTTCGGACTTTGCTTGCTCGTAGGTGTTGTGAAATGTTCTGGCCGTCGTGATCCACCCTTCCGGAACGGCGCCGGGAAGACGGCCCCCAACGCCGACGGTACTGATGAACTCGGTCTTGGGATGAAGGCCCTGCAATTCAAACGCTCGTTTCCCCAGCGCCAGAATCGCCCGCGCAGAATCCACCGCCGACTTGCGCGCGTCCTCGATCGGCAGGTTCATCCTCACTGCGCCGGCGCAGTGGATGATTCCCGTGCACTCGGAGGCCAGTTTCAAATACATGTCCTCCGTCAAACCGAACATTGGGAGGGAGGCATCTCCCGGCAGCGCGACAATGCGGCCTGCAAGTTGGTCGGGATCCTGACCACAGAACGAAAGCAGAGATCTCAGTCGATCCCTCAGTTCTCCAGGCGAACTTGCCCGGATCAAGAGCCGTAAGGCGACACTCTCGTCGGAGATGAGCTTCTCGACGATGGCGCTCCCTACTGCGCCCGTGGCGCCAGTAACGAAGTAGATATTCATCTGCGGATTCGGACGAGTGGGGAGGGCTTGGGGGGGGGCGACTTGGCCCCCACGCCTCCGGCGCCATCGAGCAGAGAGCAAAGCGCCGAGAGTTCTTCGTCGTATCGACTTTCGACGGCGCGTCGGCGCACCTTGAGGTTCGCCGTTAGCTCGCCGTTGGCGATGCTGAAGGCCGAAAGAACCAAGAGAACCCCACCGGGACGAATCGAACTGGCAAGCCCCTCAACAGCAGCGGCAAGTTCCTTGGCGACTCGGTCCATGAACGCATCCATCGCGTCCTCATGTTCCGAGGCCTCATAGAACGATCTCAACGAGGGTGCGCTAATGATCGCCAAGGGGTTCTTGCGCCCGGAGCCAACCACCGCCAAGTGGTCAACCCATGGGACGGCACGAAGCGCGGACTCGACCTCCGAAGGCGCGATCCACTTGCCGGTTGATAGCTTGAACGCGTCGGACTTTCGCCCAACGACGCGCAGGAAGCCCGAATCGTCGATCGAGCCCAGATCACCTGTATGCCAGTATCCTTCTGAATCCGGCGAGGGCGTATCCGCATCGGCATTTAGGTATCCGCGGAACACGCCAGGGCCGCGCACGAGAATCTCCCCGTCGAGATCGATACGCACCTCGTTTCCGGGCATGATTCGGCCGACTGTCCCCGGACGGCATGATCCCGGCTGGTTCATGGCGATCGGTACGATGTTCTCGCTCACGCCATAGGCTTCAAAGATGGGAAGTCCGATCGCTCGAAAGTGAAGTCCCGTGGACGTGGACAGAGGTGCTGATCCTGAGACAAGATATCGGATCCGTCTTCCGAACGTCTGCCGAAGTCGGCGAAGCACGAGGTGGTCGGCGATGCGGAGCTTCGCGCGTTGCGACAGGGTGATCGGCCTCCCCTCCGCTTCTGACTCCGCGGCCCTGCGCGCGCACTGGAGTGCCCACGACGCGATGCCGCGGATTCCAGGGCGCGCCGAGGCAAGCCTCTCCGTCATGCCCGACCGGACCCGATCGAAGAAGATCGGCACTCCGATCATGATCTCCGGCTCCACCTCGGCGATCGCAGGAACGACCTGACGGGGATCCTCGAGAAGATGGGAGCACATCGCTTCGTGGAGAGCGCAAAAGTTGATCACCCGCTGAAAGAGATTCGACAGAGGCAGCCAGCACAGTAATGGCACTTGTCGATCGAGATCCGGGAAGCGCGCGAGAATCTCCTTGACAGCGAGCAGAGTCTGAGCGTGACTGTAGGCGATGGGTTTCGGTACTCCCGTCGTTCCCGACGAGAACACGACGATGGCGCTGTCCGGGTCCCGGACTCTGCCGCTTGGTGGCCCAGGGCGGGCGGCCTGAACAACCTCGATGCGCGGAGCAATCCCCATGGTCGTATCGCGTGACGTTGTCACTACGATGACGGTGCCACTGAGGCTCAAGATGTCAGCCGGGATGCGCTCGACGGATTTCGCGTCGAACACGATCACGCCGGTCAGTTCGCAGCCGGACATGACCATACTCAGCGTCGTCGGCGCGTACAGAGGGTCAAGCCCAACGACGGTACCGCCGAGCATGAAGACCGCGTGCTGCGAAAGCTCCCACGCAATCCCGTTGGCGCCAAGGATGCCTATTCTCGCCCCATCGCGAAGCCCGGCCTGTTCCAGCATTCGGGCGAGTTCCGTAACGGCTGTGCCGAACTGGAGCCATGTCACGGTGAGCCATGGCCCGTCGACAGAGCGAAAGCGAAAGGCCGGCATCGTGGGGTTCCGTGAAGCTTGGAGCGCCAGAATAGACGGCAGAGTTTGGACCTTAGACGGCAGGGACATGCGCTTCCTCGGTTTGGTCCCCGTCAAGCGTTTCCCGTGCCACCGCCACAGGGTAAGGTGGCAGTTCGCGCATTGCCAGACCGCGGGCGTTCCGAAAGGGCCCAATGTCTCGGTGCGAATATGCCGAACACGTGTTCCTTGGATGATGCCGCATAAACATTCTCAATCCCTCTCAGCCCGCGGTCTTCAAGAACTGGTTCGGCACTGCCGATGTTCTTCCGATTCGGGCTGTGGCATCTTTGAACTCTGTGACTTCGGGACGGAACCCTTTCACCCATGACGCAAGTCGATACGAATGACGGCCGCTCATCCGGCAATCCCGATGCTGTTCGGGAGGCTCTCGCCGAGTTTGCCGGCATTGTGGGCGCCAACCACGTAAGAGGGAGCGACGACGCCTTGTCCAGATCTTCGACTCCATATCCCAAACGCATCGGCGGCGTAGTATATCCGGGCACCCCAGAAGAGGTCGCGGAAGTCGTTCGGGCAGCGGGGCGCCGCGGCGTGTCGCTGTGGCCTTGCAGTCGCGGTCGCAATTGGGGATACGGCTCTGCCACGCCAGCGTCGGACGACTCGATCGTGCTGCATCTAGAGCGGCTCGACAAGATATTGGAGGTTAACGAGAAGTTGGCCTATGCGGTCATGGAACCCGGGGTGACGTATCGTCAACTCAGCGAATACCTCGCGAAGCACCATCCAAACCTGTGGATGGACTGCACCGACGGGACGCCAGGTGGCAGCGTGGTCGGCAATGCGCTCGACCGCGGCCTCGGCACCACCCATTACGCCGACCATTTCGGAACGTTGTGCGGACTTGAAGTCGTCTTGGCCTCGGGTGACGTCGTGCGGACCGGGGGGGGGCCGCCGGATTGCAAGACCTGGAACACTCACAAGTGGGGCGTAGGCCCCTACGTCGAGGGCCTGTTTTCGCAATCTGGGCTTGGCGTCGTTGTCAAGGCTGGCATTTGGCTGATTCCAAAGCCAGAGTCATTTGTGTCCTTCACGTTCGATCTCGCCAACGAGCAGGATCTCCCCAGGCTTGTGGAAATCATCCGGGAGCTTCAATTGCGCCAGATCGTGACGAGCGCGGTACACCTCATCAATGACGTTGTGTCTCTGGCCGTCGTCGCCCAATACCCGGCTGAGTTGGTCGGCCGCACCTCTCGGCTTCCTGAGTCGGTCCTTGATGAAATGAGGGCGCGTTACGGTGTCGCCAGGTGGAGCTTCGGCGGCGGGCTCATGGGAAGTTCAAGTTCTGTACGTTTTGCCAGGGCGGAGCTTCGGCGAACTCTACGAGGGCTCGGCCGCTTGACCTTCCTCGACGAGTTCGCGTTGCGCGGGGTGGAGTTGCTTCTAAAGTGGCGTCGACGCCCATGGCTCGCCTCCTTGATCGACGGTGGCGTGAAGGCGGTATTCGGGAAGTCTCCGGAAATGCTCCATGCGGCACCTGAAGTTCACGGGGTACTACGCGGCATTCCCAGTGATTACTTCGTGCGGCACGCGTACTTCAAGGCTCGCATTCCCAAGCCTGAGTCCGCGCACCCGGACCGTGACAATATCGGCCTTACGTGGTTCGCGCCGATCGCACCGATGACGGCCGAACACGTCATGGAGGTCCTCGAGATCTGTCGCCCCCGATTCGAGCGTTTCGGCTTCGACTTCTACGTCGCGTTGCTTGTCCAGAACCCCCGGTCCATGATCGTGCTGACATGTATCCTCTTCGAGAAGGAGGACGCAGAGGAGACCAGCCGGGCGCAAGCCCTGTATGACGAACTTGGCAGCGCGACGACGGCGGCAGGCTATCAGCAATATCGAACCGCTACTGCCGGGATGCACAAACTTGCCAATTCCGCGCCTCAGTTCGTCTCATTGGTCCGTTCAATCCGGGAAAGCCTGGATCCTGGGCATGTGATTGCGCCCGGGAAGTACGGCGCGTGAACGCTAGACGGATCCTGCTGGTCGGCGAGGCGGTGACGCTCGCGCATGTGGTGCGCCTGTTGTCGATTGGCAAGGCGCTGCATTCGTCGGGCTACGAAGTGATTCTGGCGTGCGACCCTCGTTACGACGGAGCGGTGGGAGTGGTTCCCTTCCGCCGAATCGCAATCGAGAGCATGCCTCCCTCAGAGTTTCAGTCGGCCATCTCCACCGGGGGGCCGATCTTTACCGAGCCTCGCCTTGCCGGCTATGTCGACGCGGAACTGAGTTTGCTCCGAGAAGAGAGGCCAGATGTCGTCATCAGTGATTTCCGTATCTCACTCGCGATCAGTGCACGGGTTGCGGGCGTGCCCTTGGTCACGCTGACGAACGCGTATTGGAGTCCGTTTGCCCTTCTGCGTCATGTGGTTCCCGAGATAGCGGTTGCACGCATCGCCGGTGCGTGGCTGGGCCAAGTTCTCTTTACCCTGTTTCGCAGGGTTGGCTATGGTTTACATGTTGTGCCGGTCAACAAGGTCCGCCGCCGCTTCGGAATGGCGCCACTGCCTGCCGATTTTCGCCACGCGCTCGTCGATGGTGATCTCACCTGCTATTCCGATTCCCCAGACGTCATTGCAACAGCGCCACTTCCCCCGAATCACCGATTCGTGGGCCCCATCCCTTGGTCGCCTGCAGTAAGTGTTCCGCCCTGGTGGAGTGAAATGCTGTCGGTCCGCGCTGGAAGGAAGCTTGTCTATCTGACTCTCGGCAGTTCCGGGCCGGGGCACCTGTTGGATAAGGTGCTTTCCGCGCTGACCTCCGTTGATGCGATGGTGCTCGTGGCGACTGCAGGGAGAGCGCCGGTACCCAAAAGAACTGCACGTCTTTTTGGCGCGGAGTATCTTCCGGGTGATGCCGCCGCCAAGATCGCAGACCTTGTCGTATCGAACGGCGGCAGCCCGACCACATATCAATCGCTCAGCGAAGGCGTTCCCGTCGTCGGCGTTGCTACGAATATGGACCAGTTCCTGAACATGGCCGCTGTTGAAGACTGCGGTTTTGGATGGCTGGTGCGATCTGGCGGACTCGAAAGCACGGCATTTTGCGGGGTTGTTTCACGTGCACTGGACGACGCGGGAACCTTGCAAAGGACGCGGCAACTCGCCGACAGCCTCCGTGCGATGAACTGGGCGGAGTCGATGCGGCAAGCGGTCGAGACGGTGGTACGGTGAACGTCATTCGCGCGGAAGACGCCGCTTCAGAATTCTGGGACGCGGTCGTGGTTGGCACGGGCGTTGGTGGGGGTACCGTCGGCTACGCACTCGCGAAGTCGGGATGGAAGGTGTTGTTCTGCGAACAAGGGCGATGCACCCCCCCTGACGATGGATTTCTGGAAGGGGCGTACGCCGAGACTTTTTTGCCCGGCGCGCGAGTTCCCACCGCGGCCGACCGTGCGACATTGCTGCGTGCTGGCCGGTCGGTCATGACCGTCACCGATACGCTCGAATCTTCGAGCCGCGACTTCATTCCGTTCATCGGCGGTGGTGCGGGAGGTTCCAGCGCGCTTTACGGTATGGCAATGGAGCGATTCTTTCCGGATGATTTCCTGCCTTTGAAGGAACACCCGCCTGATTGCGGAGCCAGTTGGAGGGAAGACTGGCCAATCGGCTATGGAGAGCTCGAACCCTTTTATGCCCTTGCCGAGCGCCTGTACGGGGTGCGCGGGGAACGGGATCCGCGTCGTCCGGACATGGCGCGAAGCGTACTGCCCGTACCACCGCCTGAAAGTCGACACGCTGAGGAGCTAAAGCGGATTCTCGAAGCAAGAGGTCTCGCTCCCTATCGCCTTCCATTGGCCTGCGACTGGGTTCCGGACTGCGACAACTGTCAGGGCTTCCTGTGCCCGAGGAATTGCAAGCGGGACAGCGCGAAGGCCTGCCTAGTGCCAGCAATTCAAGACTGGGGTGCGGCGCTTATCGAAGGGTGTGAAGTCGTTTCGCTGGTCGCCGATCGCAGGGCGGTTAAGGGCGTTCGTTGCCGGATAAGCGACCAATTGGTGGAACTGCGCGCGAGGAACGTTGTGGTGGCCGCGGGAGGCCTCGGGTCGCCGGCGTTGCTGCTCCGATCAGCAAACGAACATTGGCCCGACGGGCTCGCCAACAAGTCGGGGCTGGTCGGCCGCAATATGATGAGACATCTTATTGATTTGTATGCCATAAAGACCAGGGCCAACCCCGGTTCGCTCAATGGGAGGAAGGAGCTTGCATTTAGCGACTTTTACCACGTGAACGGGATGAAACTTGGCGGCGTTCAGTCCTTTGGCCGGTTGCCGCCTGCGAGCGTAATGTTCTCTGCTTTGCGTACCGATGTCGTCGCCGGCAGTTGGCCTTGGTTGGGTGCTCTTTTGGCTGCCGCGAAGCTTCCTGTCACCGCGGCCCTGGAGCGAATGGCCAGCCGGTATGTCTTTCTCGCCGCGACGGTGGAAGATGTGCCCCAAGTCACCAATCGAGTGACTGCAAAAGAACGGAGCGGGCATGTGTCTGTCCACTATCGCGTAAGTCCCTACGATCGGAAGAGAGTTGACGAGATGAGGACAAGACTGCGACACGTCTTCGCGGGACAGACGTGGCGAGAGATACGTCAATCACATAATAATCAAAGGATTGCGCATGTTTGTGGAACCTGCCGGCTTGGTTCCGAGCCCCTTTCGAGTGTTGTGAATGGAGACTGTAAAGGGCACGATCTAGACAACCTGTTTGTGGTTGATGCTTCGGTTTTCCCTTCGAGCGGCGGCACAAATCCCTCACTAACCATTGCCGCGCTGGCTCTCCGAATGGCATCGAGGCTCACGGGCGAATCTTTCTCGGTTGCAGGACCAGGCGATGAGTCTTGATCCAGCGCGAGAGCGAACGCGGTCCAACACGGCAGCGTTGCCTCGTACCAAAAGTTTCCGAAATCGACTTGAGATCTATTGGGGTGCCTTCGCTGGTGCTTTCGGGGTTGTCGCCTGGCTTTACAGGCATGTTTCGCCCTCCTTTGAATGATGCATCAACCGTATGAATTTATTCAATTTAATTGTGTGGCACGTCGGTTGCTAAAGTAAGCCACGAGGAAGCGGTTTCGCTCTTCCAACTTTTCTAGGAGACGGCAATGAAGAAGTTTCTTATGACGGCGGTGGCGGCAGGGGTGGCGGTCTTTTCTTCTGCGGCGGTCCAAGCGCAGGTGCTCCCGGTCAATGTCTACACGCCGGGTGGTGGCACTGCGATCGTCCAGAACATCACGGATTTTGACTACAACTCGAATGGCTCTGCAGTGGTAATCGGTGCTGGTCCCTTCATCCAAGGTTTCGCGGTGCCGAACGGCACGCTGTTCACGAACAAGATTCAGACGAACGTTATCGGTTTCAATCGTGGCGCTTCGGCTGTTGGCAGTTCGGAAATCCTCGCAGGCTTGAATGATAACTTCGGAGCCGGCGGCTACGAAATCACGGCTGTCGCGACTTTCGTCGAACAGGTCGTGAGCAGCACCGTCAACTCGACCACCTTCCAGATTTTGTCTGGAACTGTGGCGATCTACTTCGATAACACGGCTTCTGGTGGCGTAAAGGCTGATCTTGCCGCCGGAACGGGTTATGACGACGGTGCCCTGATTTGGTCTGGAAGCATTATCGGTGGTGACGCGAACTTTACCGCAGCTACCCCCACCGTCGGCCTCGGTTCGACGAATGTCATCGCCTCTACGTCATTTATTGATGCGACGTCCCTGCAAAACTTGCCCTCCAGCATTTTGTCCATTTTCCTCAACGCTGAGGGTCAGACCGGGTACCCGGCCGGCAATGCAACTACGGCCAACTACCATATCGGTGGTTCGGCGGCATATCCCAACTACGTTGTGGATACGGTTTGTGAGGCTGGCCCCGGTTCGTGCGACCTGCAACTTCGTTTCGACGGCTCTTCTCGCTTCGTCCCTGAGCCCGGCGCTCTGGCGCTCCTCGGTGTCGCTGCGGTTGCTGCTGGTGCAGGCGTTCGCCGCAATCGTAAGTCGAAGTAAGCGACCGTTCGTCGCTTAGCTGTTCCAATGAAAGTCCGACGGCGACGCCGTCGGACTTTCGTTTTCTAGGGCCCCGTATAGACCCGGAGCACTGGGCGGACCTTTTGAGGAGAGGGGTTCTTTGTACCAACGGGGGATCCCACGGATCCTTCGCTGAAGGTTTTGCCGGAGAAGCCGTATGATCCGAGTGCTGCCCGGCATTGCTGGGTCTGAATTTCACGATCAGTCCTGCGCTGATCAATGTCGCTGATTTGCACTCGGACTTGATCCCGCCGAGCGGCAAGTGAGGTCAGGCGCGGTTGTAGAACACCACACGTAGCTTGACAGTTCCTCTCTCGCCTCCGCCACGCTCGCTTAGGCTTTGCAGGCACACGTACTCGCACTTGGCGCTTCTGCAGAGCTATTCGACGACGACGTTGTCGACCCGGCGTCCTTTGCCGTCCATGCTGATCTTGATCCAGTGGCCGATGAGAACGTCTGTGAAGTCCTGGCTGGTGAATCGGCTACCTTGGTCGCTGTTGAAGGGCGGCGTCGTCGCCCTTTAGAGCAGTTACCTCACCTATCCACCATTCCTGGTTCCTGGGACCACATCGCCTCCTAGAGTCGACGGCCTAAGCGACTTTATGCGCTCAGCTGGCGCGCCGCCCCAGAGTTCGCCAGGTGGAATGCGAGTATTCGGCTGAACTACTGAGCACGGTGTCACGATGGACCCCGCGCCGATGTTCGCTCCCGCCATCACTACAGCATTGACGCCGATAGTCGCGCCGTCACCCACTTCAATCGGGCTAAGGGTTATTCGCCCGCTGATGATCGTATGCGCGGTCAACACGGACCCATGGCCAACAATCACCTCATTGCCGAGGCGGATCAATTGGGGATCAAACAGCCTCCCGGCCAAGGCTACGTCCTTCCCAAGACGTGTCCCGAAAAGCCGGGCAACGAGAGGTCTAGCGATAACCGTTGTGAAGGGCAGCAGTGCGCCACGCCCAAATTCGAAAAGAACGTTGAAGAGCTTCCATGCGGTGAACACCCGGCTGTTCATGTCGTATTGTCCAGCGGGCAAGAAACCAAGACGCGCCATCAGCTGGCAACCGAACCCGCAGGACAGGCCAAACATGAACAAAAAAGCGAGGACATCCAGTGCCACCTGACCCGTGCCGAGCAGTTGTGGTGTACCGAAGGAACGAAGCAATACGATTGCGAAGATGGACAAGCCGACCGCTAAGCCCAGTGCTACCGCGGACAAGACGAAGTCGATTGCAGACGTCTTCACTTTCGTTTCTCCCAAACGCAGAAGCGATGTTCGTTACCATTAAAGCTGATCGAAGCCTTACCAACCAGTACCTGCGCGGCTAGCGACCGGCTAGGCGAGGCTAAGCCGGGATACGGTAGCAATCACCACTGTGACACGAGTGGAGGTCCGAATGCACCTAGTGCGTTCGCCGAATTGCGAATCCAGCAGCTACCCTTCTAGGCAAGGTCCGTTCAGCCTACGCGATCCGCGCTGTCGCGTGGACCTCACCCAGGGCCGAATACTGTTTGATCCCAGACTTGTAGGATTAGGGCGTGGGACCATACTCCAGCCCCCATCGAAAACAGCCATCTATTCAGAGCCCCGGTCAAGGAACTGCCACCGGATCAAGCGCAACCGAGTCAATCTGGCGACGGACCCGGCGGCGGGTAGAACATCTTTCCAACTGTCCGTGTGATCGTCTTGTACGGAAACAGGCCATTGAAGAATCTTTGCTTGAAGATCCCTGTCGCCGCGGTCACTACCGGTGTGTCATGGCCTAGGTTTTCAAGACTCAATCGTACGACCCGCGCTGGGGTCTCCCGATCCTCCGGAAGAGCGCTAGGGTAGGCGTTCCCTTTCTCGTCGAGCTCACTTTCCGTAGGACCGGGAATCAAGGTCTGAACGAGAATGTTTCGACTTCTCCACTCCTCATAGAGAGCGAGACTGAAATAATGAAGGCCGGTCTTTGCCGCGGAATACGCTGCCTTGTAGGGCACAGGCTGGATTGCGGCGGGAGAAGACAGATTAATGACTGCCGCACCGGGAAAAGAGCAGAAGTCATCGAAAAAGGCTCGACAAAATGCGATCGGCGTCCCAGTTACCAACTGCACCAAGTGACTGTAGGTCTCGACATCCGCCGCTTCGAACCGGCCCCACGGACCATACGCTGCATTGTTGACTAGGAGCCGAATCCGGACATGTTGTTCCAACAAGGTCGACATGACGACATCAACCGCTCGCGCTTCGGAAAGGTCTACCGCCGACACAAATGTACGCACACCGTGCTCCCGCATCAGCGCATCGGCTAGTGCGTGCATACGATCGGTGCGGCGCGCAACCATCACGAGATTCACCTTGGCCGCGGCCAACTGCTTGCAGAACTCTGCCCCAATCCCCGATGAGGCGCCGGTCACCAGCGCCCAGAATCCAGCGAGTTCGCCGAGTCGTGGTCCTAGATTCATGATGTCCCTTACCTTGCAGAAACTATGCGAACCCTCTCGGAGACCGTCCCCGAATCGTCAACGGCGATCGGGATCCACTGCCTTGTACATCGTCCAACGGGTAAAGGCCAACAACGTGCGTCGGGACAACAGCCGCTGGCATATGAATATCATCAGCCAGTTCTTGAACCCGATGACAGTCGAAGGCGTCTTTCCCAGCTTGCAAAGGCCCGAAATCACGACCGATTCGGGGCTCATGAACGCCATCGGGATCTTCTTGAAATCTATCCCCGACAGACTGTTCATTCCGGGCGTGCGCGTCGGGCCTGGCGACATGACCAGGACATCCACCCCCGTGCCTGTCGTTTCTGCGTACATGGACTCTCCGAGCATAAGCATGAAAGCCTTCGAAGCCGAGTAGACTCCCAAATAGGGTACGGCCTGATATCCGGAATTGGATGCGACGAAAACGATGCCTCCTCGCTTACGCGTCTTCATCGCGGCGCCGAAAGAAAGCGTCAAGCGAAGCGGCGCAATGACGTTAAGCCGCGCCGTGGCTTCAGCTTCTTCCGCTTTCGATCCAAGAACGGCGCCCACCGTATATGCGCCGGCGTTGTTGATCAACAACCCGATTTCGAGGTCTTCGGTCTCATGGATTACACGATCGACATCGACTTCCGTGCTCAAGTCTGCCGCGATCGTACGTACCCGGTTGCCGAACTCCTGTTCCAAAGCAGTCTTGCACTCGGCAAGCGCACGCTCGCGTCGCGCGACGATGACGATGTCAAAACCCTCTGCCGAAAGGTGGCGAGCGAAAGCGAGCCCGATACCGGCAGACGCTCCGGTAATCAAGGCCCACGGACCATAACGTTCCTTCAATGAACCGCGATCCACGAGTAGTCCGCCTTACCGGGCATCAAGAGGGCAACGTGGTGCGTCGGAAGGCATCATTGGCTCTGCCGCAAAGCCTCGGCAACTTGGATAACCGACACGCGCCATGCAGGAACGCATGCAGCAAGCACTGTTGCCGTGAACCCTACCGCCAGCGCACCGGCTAGGGCAAACCAAGTCACTCGCACGTAAGCTACGTATGCGAGTTCCGAGTTTGGCGGAGGCGGCATGGGGACGCCTGTCCGCTGAATGACTTGTCCAACGATGATGGCGCCGACCACACCCAGCGCCCCACCGATCAACCCCAGAAGCGCGTTTTCCGCAACCACCATCTTGAGCACATCCGAGTTTCTGTTACCCAAAGCCCGAAAGGTGCCGAACTCCGAGACACGCTCGAACACGGTGGTATTGACTGCATTGACGACGCTCAATAGCACCATAACCAAGATGATCACTTGGAGGCCGCCGAACTGCATCTTGTACAGCTCGACGGTCTTGAGATAGAAGTCATTGAGCTCAACCCAAGTCCTAACGTCCTGATCGCGCCAGACAGTGCGTTCCTTCAGCAAATGGGAGAGACGTTGCGTCTGCGCAGTGTCGTGCAAAAGAACGACGAGTGCGCTCGCTCCAGTAGTGTTGAGCAGGGTCTGGGCCGCTGAAAGCGGAATCTTCACGCCCCGGTCGTCGTATTCCTTGGAAAAGCTTTGAAAGACACCCACGATCTCAAGCTCTACGCTGTTCATCGCACCGTCCGATGTGCTCATTACTACGACCACCCGATCGCCCGGCTTCAGTCCAAGGGATTTTGCGACCCCCTTGCCAACGACGGCACCGTATTTGTCCGTGCTAGCCAGCCTGCGGCCGGCCACGATCCTCAGCGAAGTTCCGAGCCTGTTCTCAGCATCGGGCTCGATACCCTCACCGATAACAGAGAGGTCCGCGCGACCGTTGTTGAGCAAGCCGGAAAAACTGAGACGTGCCATTACATCCTGCACTTCCGGAATCGTCGCGATTCGCTTCTTGTCTCCGACCGGGTCTTCTACGAGATACTTCTCCGGCTGGTGAGCGCCATGCTCGAAGAACCCTTGCCGCGCGAGCTGGATGTGTCCCGACTGTGAGTGAACGATTGCCTCGGCGAGTTGGACGAACACGTCTTCCAGGAACCCCTGAGCAACGGCGAGGGACATCACGCCGAATCCGATCGCAGCAAGCGTGGTAGCTGTTCGACCGGCTTGGCGAAAGACGTTTCTGCGAGCTAAGCCGAACAGTGTTACCAGCGGCAGCCGTGTTGCGCGGGTTCGGCGCTTACCGACCATGGCGGATAGCATCGGTGATGACCATTCTGGATGCCTTCCAGGCAGGGAAAATGCCGGCCAGGAAGGCCGTAACTACTGCCAAGAGCATCGCATCGAAGACTATTCTTGGCGTAATGAAGATTCTCGCGGTGTAGCCGATCGTCATCCCGGGAGGGGGGGGCATTGGTATTCCATAGTAAGAGACGACTCCTCCAAGCACGAGCCCGAGGACAATGCCGGCGATGCCCCCGAAGAAACCGACGACCGCCCCCTCAACGATAAATCGGCGCAGCACCGTACGGCGTGTGTCACCCAAAGCCATGCACGTGCCGATCTCGCCTGTTCTCTCTCGTACATTGTTCATGAGCGTATTGGAAATGCTCAGAACGATGATGATCGCCACCAGAACGCGGAGTATGCCGACTTGGCTCGAGAACAGCTCCACCGTCTTGTTGTAAAAGTCGGCCATCGGCGCTTCGTACCATGGCACAAGATCGATCTCAGAAGACTTGATCTTCGGTTCAGTCTTCTTCAAGACATACTCAGTACGATCCGTGTGCTCCAGAACCATCAACCACGAGTGAACGCCTTCGGTCCGAAGCAGGGCTTGCGCAGTTCCGAGCGGAAGCCGCAAAGCGAAGTCGTCGTATGCCTTCGAACTCGATATGAACATGCCGGAGACGGTAACCTCGACCGCGTTGACGGCGCCGCGGGCAGAGGTTGCAAGGAGCACAACTTTATCTCCAACCTTCGCCCCAAGATTCTCCGCTAAGCCCCTTCCAAGAATCACCTCGCTGACATCCGGTCCCGCAAGGTTTCGTCCTTCCACGATCGGGACGAAACTGCTGGCCTTTGCTTCCGGCACTGGATCGACCCCTTCCCCGAGAAAAGCGATCGTAGACTCTCCCTTGCTGATGAGTCCGTTGAAGGAGAGGCGTGGGGCTACAACCGTAACGTAGGGAGCACTCTGAAGAAGGAGGCGATCTTCCGACGTTTCCGGAATAATGTACTTGAAGGGGTCGCTAGCACCCGACTCGAGGTATCCTCGTTTCACGGCTTGAATGTGACCTAGTCGTGATCGGATAACGCCCTCTCGCATGCTGTCGTAGTTGAACTCGAAAAAGCCTGCAGCAATCATCAGCGCGGCTACTCCGAATGCGACTGCAAAGAGGCCGAACAGGGAACGCCTACGTTGGCGAAGAACACTCCTCGCGGCCAGGGAGAGGTCGAGGCGCAAGGTCGCAGTGCCTCGACGCAGCGCCTCGCGCCGTTCTTCTGTAAGGATGCGGCCCAACCAATCGGGAAGATTCATGCGCTCGTGCAGGGAAGACGGAGATGAGAGCACGCGCACCCCACGCGTTCGCGATTAGAAGTCATACCGCGTTTCGACGTACACTCGATCCCTGTTATTGAACCTCCCGAGCACCCCCGTGTCTGGCCCGGAGAAGATGTCGATGCCGAACGAAACGCGGAGGTTTGGCTCAGGCCTCCAACTGACTCGCGGTCGAACGAGATTCTCCCAGCGATTGAGTATCTGGATCCATAGAATTTCGCCCTCTACCTTCTCCTGGAACTTCTTGTTCAGCAGGAAGGTTACACCGCTCTCGAGGCGCTCCTGGATCATGGCCGGATCATGGCCGAGATACATCCGCTGAAAGAACTGGAGGTTCACGCGAGCGTCGTTGGCAAGCGTCCGATCCAGTCCGAGCGCATAGTCGATCGTGTCTTTCTGAACCACGCCCCATGGTTGTGAGATGCGGGAAGAATTGAAGCTGCGTCCGGACGTGTACACCGCCTCCGCCTTGAAGACCATCGCGTCCCCAACGTCTTTCGAAACCGTGCCTCCAGCTTGCCAGATACGATCGTGTCGAGGTGTGTAACGAATGGTTCCGGACGAGGGGCCGGTAGGGACGATCTCGCGATAGAACGTCGCCGAGTTGTCCATACTCTTGTAGTAGAAGGCCGACAGATCCCAGCCATTCGCCAGAGTAGAGAACCGAGCGCCTACGTTGGAGTTCGCAATGCTTCTCGCCGGGATCTGCTCGCCAGTGAATTCGTTGGTAAATCCGGGCGGTGGGGACGCCTGAAACGGAAAAAACTCAGATCCGGGTTTGCCGATCCGGTCGTAGCTGGCGTAGGGGATCCACAGGATCTCGAAGTGCGACTCGCCGAAGAAATACTCGCCGCGCGCGGCCCACTGCGGAATCCGAATCACGTCGAAAGAGGGAAGGATAAAGTGGCGAAGGTCCTTAGCTGTTACTACATCCGCAAAGAACAAGCCGACCATCTCGCCCCAGACTACGTTCTGACGACCAAGCCTGAGATCCCATCCCTTCAGCGAAGTGTCCACGTAGGTTTCACCGACGATCGCATAGAAGCGCTGGTCGTTTCTCGCCTGGTCCGGGTAGAAGTCGGACCACGCATACACAGGATCGAACTCACCTCGGACAGACGCCTTCCACTTGAAGTTGTCGTTGATCACGCCGGAACTGCCAAACTGCCCGCGAACTACCGCTGTGGACAGATGGCCTGGGTCAGCATAAGTGTAGGCGGTTTCCTGTTGAACGAACCCGGCAAGTTTCAATCCGGGGCTGCCCGCTTTCCCCGCGCCAACAAGTCCTTCCTTGCCCAGCGACAACAAGCCTTCGTCCTTACCTGCCGAAGCGCCGATTGGCGTCGCTTCTTCGATAGAAGTCGTCTGGCTGCCGATCTCCATGGGCGCGGCGCCGGCTGTACCTTTCGTGGCCACACCGTCATCGCGCTTCGGCGTAGCCTCCAAGGCTCGCGACTTGTTCGGTCCCCCATTCCCCTCGATGCGAAGTCGCGCTCCGTCGGAATCCTCTGCGGCGATCACCGAGTGGACCTGAGATCCAAGTGCGAGGGCTACTGCAAGGCAACATGCAATGCGTCTAGGCATTCGATTCTTCCTCAGACTGAGACTTCTTGGCGGGCTGTGCGGGTCCTTTGCGCGAGAGGTTTGTGATGGCCCACTGCCCCTCTTTGCGAACTCCCAGCAAACGAATCGTGCCATCCTCTATGCCGACTAGACGATCGGCGGAATCGATGACTTTCTTGTCGTGCGTCGAAAAAATGAACGTGGTCTTCAGCTTGCGATTGATGTCGCGCATCAGGGCCAAGATACCTTCCCCAGTCTTATGATCGAGATTGGCGGTCGGTTCGTCGGCGAGGACCAATTCGGGCCTCGTAACCAGGGCCCTGGCGATTGCGACCCGTTGCCGTTGGCCTCCGCTCAACTGGTTGGGACGATGTTTCGCGAACTTGCCCAGTTGAACAAGTTCTAGCATTTCTTGGACGCGCTCCTTTCGATCTTCCTTGTCCAATTCTTGCATCTGCAAGAGCGGGTATTCGACATTTTCTGCGGCGGTCAGTACCGGGAGAAGGTTGAACGTCTGGAATACAAATCCGATCGTGCGAGCCCGTAGACTCGCGAGTTGATCGGGAGTCTGGCCGCTAACATCGTGGCCAGCGACACTAATGCGACCGCTTGACGCTGTATCGATGCAGCCGATGATGTTGAGCAACGTAGACTTACCGCTGCCGGACGGCCCGGCGATCGCCAGAAACACCCCGCTTTCGATGGACAGAGTGACATCATCCAACGCGCGGACCATGTGTTCGCCGAGCCGATACTCCTTGGTTATGTGCTCTAGCACTACGATCGTCATGAGGGGTGCCTTGGGTCAGGACTGAAGCTATGATAAGTCGATAAACATCAGAAAACGAGGGATTATGAACGACATAGGCATTGGGAACCGCTCGCGCAGATTGGCGGCAATCGGGGGTTTTGCGGCTTTGCTTTGTTGGTTCAGCGGGCGAGCGGCCGACGACGACGAGCCCCGTCCGCCACAAGGCGACGAGCAGCAGGCCGCGGCCATCGTGAAGAAGGCCGATGAGATCCGGTTTCCGCTTCAAGGGTTCGAAGTCCTGATCAAGGCCAAGTCGGTCGAAGGGGGGCAGGCCACGGAAGTCCGCGAATTCAGAGTCTGGTCCAAGGGCAACGAGAACACGATCGTCCAGACAACGGCGCCCGCCTCCGAGCGGGGGCAGATCCTGCTCATGAAGGGCAGAGACCTCTGGCTGTTCGTTCCGAACGTTTCGCAGCCGGTCCGCCTGTCGCTTGCTCAGCGCCTGACCGGAGTTGTGTCCAATGGCGACATCGCGCGGGCAAACTTTAGTGGCGACTACGCCGCGAAGCTGGCCGGGACCGAGAAGATCGGAGAGGAAACCTACTTCGTGCTCGATCTCACCGCCACGGAACGGGGGGTGGCCTACCAGAGGGTGAAGTACTGGGTCCGGCAGAACGGGTTTGCCCCCCACAAGGCCGAGTTCTACTCGCTGTCGGATCGCCTGTTGAAAACGTGCACCTACGAGAGCTACAAGCAGCTCGGTGGCAGGGTGCGTCCGACCAAGCTCGTCATGACCGACGCCGTGAAGGCCGACACCGTGTCCACGCTCGAATACGAAGCCATGAAGCTCGTCGATCTCCCGGACAAGGTATTCACCAAGGAATACCTCAAGAAAGTCCAGTAGTCCCGCCCTGGAGTAGCGGTTCGATGGCCCCACGCTGAGGCGGGTTGCGACGGTCTGATCGTTGCTTCCCGCACCGGGGGCCATTTCCTTTTGTGCGGCGACGACCGCGTGGTCGTTCCGGCAGCAGTGTTCACAGTTCCGTGTCACTTGCGTCAGGAAATTGGCGCTCAGATTCCGGAGCCCAGACATCGTGCGGTCGAACCACTCTCTCCTGCCCTGCCTCCTGGCGGCGGCGCTGTTTATCGGCAGTCAGTCCCCGGTCCTCGCGGGCTCGGACAAGGCGGTTTCCTTCTACCAGGACGCGACGTCCCGATTCGAGAAGAAGGATCTCCAGGGCGCGATCGTCCAGCTGAAGAATGCCCTCCAGGTCGATCCGGGCATGCTTGCCGCACAGCTGATGCTGGGGAAGGTCTACCTCGCGGACTCCCAGCCGGAGGGCGCTCAGGAAGCGTTCGAGAAGGCGCTGCGCCTCGGAGTCGATCGCGGGGAGGTCACCATCCCGCTCGGGCATGCTCTTCTGCGGCAGGGCAAGGGAGCCGAATTCCTGGAACGGTTCAACGGCGACGTGCTGTCCGGCGCCGTGCGCGCGGAGTATCTGGTGCTGCGGGGTCATGCGTTGCGCCAAGGCAACGATCCGGACGGCGCCATGCGTTCCTTCGAAGATGCCATGAGCCTCGATCCTCGCTCTTTGGAAGCACCGCTGTCCGCCGCGGATCTTCTGGTTGCACGGGGGCGTGCTGGCGATGCCTTGCGCATGGTGGATCGCGCCCAAGCCATCGCTCCCGACGACCCCAAGGCATGGCACGTTCGCGGCATCACACTTCAGGCGCAAGGTGCGCTCACGCCTGCCATCGACGCCTTCGGGCGCGCCGTCGCGATCGAGCCGAAGTATGTCGATGCACGCATCGCGCGACTGTCGCTCCTGATCAATGCCGGGCGTTCGAAGGAGGCGGCCGACGATATCGCTTACCTGTCCAAGGAGTCGCCCAAGGAGCCTCGAGCCAACTACCTCAAGGCGGTCTACCTGGCCCAGCAGGGTGATGCGGACGGCGCACGAGCAGCCCTCACCGTCGCGGGAGACCTGCTGGCACCCGCCGCGCCGGAACTTCTCAAGATTCGCGCCCCGGAACTCCTCCTGCTCGCCGGGACTGTGTTCCACGGACTCAACCAGCTGGAGCGGGCGCAGGCGTATCTGGAGGCCTTCATCGCGGTCGCACCGAATCATCTTCCGGCGCGAAAGCTTCTGGGAACCGTGTTCCTCGAAAGGCGTGACTTCAATCGTGCGCTGAAGCAGCTGGAAAGCGTGGAGCGCATCACGCCGGACGATCCGCAGTTGCTGGCGCTGCTCGGCGGGACCTACCTGGGAATGGGAAAGTCAGAATCCGCGACCCGCAAGCTCCAGCGCGCGATTGATCTGGGGGCGACCACCCCCGAAGTGCAGGGTTGGCTGGGAATGGGCATGGTGCAGGGCGGGCAGACAGCGGCCGGCATCCGGCAAATGACCACTGCGGTGGACAAGTCGCCCGACAACAGCGGGCTTGCGCTAGCACTTGCGATGACCTTCATGCAGCAGCGTGAGCCGCGCAAGGCCATCCCGGTGCTGCGGAAGGCTCTGCAGGGCTCCCCCTCGAACCCTCTTCTGCTGAACGCACTCGGCGCCGCGGGAAGCGCCGCCGGCGATCTCGCTCTTGCGAGGCGCAGCTACGAGGAAGCCGCCGCGGCGAATCCCAAGTTCGAGCCGGCCCGTCTCAACCTTGCGAAGCTGGATATCGCGGAGCGCAAGTTCGATGCCGCGAGCGCTCGGCTTTCAGCGATTCTCAAGGCCAATCCGAAGTCCGTGGAGGCCATGCGCGAGTCTGCCCAGCTCGAGTTCGTGCGCGGGCGCAACAAGGAAGCTCAAGCGTGGATGGAAAAGGCCTACAACACGAATCCCCGCGATCTGGTCCTAGCCACTGACTTCGTCGATTTTCTGGTCAATACGGGTGCCTATGCGAAGGCAGTCGAGGTCGGTCGGTCCACAGAATCGCGCTACCCGGAGAATCTGGATGCTCTGGTCAGTCTCGGCAAAGCCCTAGTGGCTGCAGGCGACAGCGCGGGCGCCAAGAACCTGCTGGGCAAGATGACGCGCCTCGCGAACTTCGATCCGGGTCGCCAGTACCAGATCGCGCAGTTGCAACTCCTGTCGGGGAACCCGAGTGGCGCCGCCTACAGCCTCGAGAAGGCGCTGTCGGAAAGCCCAGACTATCTGCCTGCGAAAGTGCTGATGGTCGACGTGGAGCAGGCGCTCGGTCAGGAAGGTGCCGCGGAAACTCGTGCGCTGGCTCTCCTCAAGTCGAATCCGGAACTCCCCCGTCTCCACCGCAGCCTTGGGGACATCCGAATGCGCGCAGGTCGCTTTGCCGAAGCCGCCGAAAGTTACCAGCGTGCCCTGTCGAAAGAGCCGATCACGGACAACGCGGTGCGCTATCTCACGGCGCAGCTTCGAGGCGGAAACGCCGCGAAGGGACTGGACTTCATGCGCGGATGGGTTGCCCAGCATCCGGGTGATCGGGCCGCGGCGCGAGCGCTGGGTGAGGCACATCTTCGAGTCGGGCAGTATCCCGCGGCACGAAAGGTCTTTGAATCCCTTCTTGCCAAGGGTGACGACCCGCCAGTGCTCAACAGCCTAGCTGCATCGTTGCTCCTTGACGGAAAGATCCAGGATGCGTTGGCCGTGGCGAAGCGCGCTCTTGCGCTGTCTCCAGGGGATCCCGCAATTCTTGACACAACCGGTTGGGCCCTCGTGCGGTCCGGGGATCTCGAACTGGGCATCAAGCACTTGAGAGAAGCCAGACTGCGATTACCTCGAGATGGCGAAATACGCTACCACTTGGCCTTCGCGTATCACAAGGCAGGACGCGTCCAGGAGGCCAAGGACGAAATGCGCGAAGGTCTTCGCCTCGCGTCCGACTTTCCTGAAGCGGGCGATGCGAAAGCGCTCGCCAAGCAACTCGAGTTGCTTTGAGGCAGGCGTCGGAGTAGCTGACATACGCCGATTTCGAGAATCGCCAATGCTGGAAAGCGCTTTTGTGTTCATGACTTTGCAACAGCAGGCGCGATTTCTGCAGAAGAGAGTGGGACGGGAAGTCCCACCTTTGCACCAAAGACTCCGAAGGAGCACCGAGATGTTGAAAGTACCTTTCAAGACCCTAAGCCTCGCAGGCGTCCTGCTGCTGGCCGCCGCCGAGGCGCAGAGCGCGACCACCTGGAGGTTCGATGTTCCTCCACCGGGGACCGATCCGTGCTCCCAGAGTTCGCGCGTTTCCTCCAGCAGTCCGTTGGCAAACAACTTCGGCAACAACATCTTCTGTACCCCTGTCGGGGGCGGTGCTCCTACGGTGACGGCAACGGCTTGGGCGAATTCCGCAGGGACAGCCAGCAACACTGCAGGCGCCACTTCGCTGGAAAACGCGTATATCACCGTGTATCAAAACTCGACGGGGACCTCTCCGTCGGGTATCGGTATCACCAACAGATTGGCCAATACGGCGGCGGACCCGGGTGAAACAACGAGCCCCGAGCACGCCATCGACAACAACGGTGCGAATGCTCAGACCGGTACCGGTTCCGTTTATGCCGATGCCGACAACGGTCGCTACGACATGGTGCTGCTTGATTTCAGCACGAGGGTCAACCTGACGGGTCTGTCCATCGGTTGGTTCAGTAACGACGTCGACATCACCGTGATGGCGTTCAACCCCACGACTGCTTTGCAGACTGCTTCTCTGGCAGGGAAGAAATACACGGAACTGACCACTTCCGGTTGGAGCATCGTCGGGCACTATGCGAATCTGGCTACTGCCAACACGGTGTACAACCTCGCCGGTCGCAGCAACTCACAGGGCACAGATTCCGTGAACGCGGCGAACACTAGTATCCAGTCGCGGTACTGGTTGATCGGCGCCTACAACCCGACCGTCGGGGCGGTCGGCAGCAGCAACACCAACAGCGGTCTCAATGCCGGCAACGACTACTTCAAGCTTCTTTCGGTGGTTGGCAACCCGACCTCTCCGCCGGCGCCTCCTGGGAGTGTTCCCGAGCCTGCGTCTCTCGCGCTGATTTTCGCGAGTGCTGTCGGACTTGGTGCTCTGCGGGCTCGTCGTCGCAAGTAAGCTCGACGCAAGCCAACGCAGTCCACAACGCCCCGAGTCACATCGGGGCGTTGTGCTTTCGGAACCCTACTTCTTCTGCGCCGCTGCCTTAAGTTCGCCGAGTTGTGCTTCAAGATCCTCCACCCTGCCCTGGAGCGCATTGAGGAGACTGTTGACCCTGGCGACGTTGAAGAAAGACACACTCTCGGCCGGCGCATCCAGCGTGTTGCCGTAACCTAGCCATGACGAGTCGTACACGCGGACGTTCTTGAATCCAAGCGCCTGCATGACGGCGGCCGTGTTGGACGCCCGCACGCCGCTCTGGCAGTACACGACGGTCTCCTTCTCCCGATCGAGGCCGGCGTAGAGAGCTTCCAGGGCCTCTCTGGCCTTCAGGTCAAAGCCATCCTTGTTGCTCACCTGCTTCCGCGCAAGCTTTCGGGGCGTGTCCGGATCCACCCAGTTGCTTTCGTAGGGGATGTTGACCGCCCCGGGAATGTGGCCGCCTCGGAGGGCGCGAATGTCGTCGCCATTGAACTCCTTGGGGGTCCGTGCATCCACGATTTGCACCTGGCCCCCACGGAGTTTGGCGAGGAGTTCCGAGGTCGACACCAGCCGATCTGCGCGAGGATTGAGCGCGAGGGTGACGGCAGGGAGCTTGGTAACCTCGGTCGCGATGGCTTTGCCCGCGGCCTTCCAATCGTCCACGCCGCCGTGGTAGACCGCCGCCCGCTCGCCGCCGAGCCATTGCACGGTCACGAGGCTGAAGTACGCCGACACCGCCGCCTTGTTTCCATAGACAACGATCTCCTTGGCGGGGTCGATCCCGGCCTCTCCCAGAATGCGCTCGATCTGTGGCACCGGGATGTAGTCCTCGCTCTTCGGCTCGCGCAACTGTGACAGGACGTCGTCGACGTTCACTGCGCCTGGAATGTGGCCCTTCCGATACTCTTCTTCGGAGCGCACGTCCCAGATGATCGCGCCACGCGCCAACGCGGCTTCCACGGCCGCGGTGTCGACGATGACCGGGCCTGCGGCTGCCGCCGCGAACGCGATGCATGCCATCGCAGCGCCGGTGACACCGGCAACTGCCCGTCTGAGCGCCATCTTCATCGTTTCATCCTCCTGTTGTTGGGCACTACGCCGTGGGGCCGGGCGGTGTTCGCATGGAACCCATGCCGTCCGGTGCCGTGCTATCGGCTGGCCATGTCGGATCGTCGCCTCAGGGCCAGGCCGATGGCGACCACCAGGCCGGACAGGACCATCACCGGCCCGTTGCCTAACTCTACGTAAGGCGTGGATCCCGTGCGGCCCTGCGCCTTGATGGTCAGTATGCCTTCGGTGAACTGCGGCAGCGACGCCAGGACTCTGCCGGTCTCGTCGATCGCAGCGGTCATCCCGGTATTCGTGGCGCGCAGCATCCAGCGGCCGGTCTCGCGGGCACGCATCTGGGAGATCTGCAGATGCTGTTCGGCAGCCCAGGACCGCCCATACCAGGCGTCGTTGCTGACATTCGCGAGAATCGTCGCGTCGGGCAGTTGCCGGATGATCTCCTCCCCGAAGACATCCTCGTAGCAGATGTTCATCGCGACCTTCTGCCCGGCCACGGACAGCGGTGTCTGGACGGCGTCGCCGCGGGTCTGATCGGACAGCGGGATGTGCAGCCAGTCGTTGATGATCGGGGCGAGCAGGGCTTTCAGCGGGATGAACTCTCCGAACGGCACGAGATGATGTTTCCGGTAGCGCTGGCTCGGCGAAGCGCCAAGGCTGACGACAGCATTGAAGTAGCGGTCACTGCCCAGCGGGTCGTTCTCGAAGACGCCCGCAATGGTGTCTGCGCCGCGCTCGGCGGTGACGCTGCGCAGCCGCTCGAAATAGTCCGGCGGCAGGTCGTGAAGAAAGAGCGGCAGCGCCGTTTCCGGAAGAATCACCAGGCGAGCCTGCGCCTGCGACACCGCGTTCTCGTAGGCCACGAGGGTACGGAGAAGCGCGTCCTCCCGGAACTTCAAGTCTTGAGCGACATTTCCCTGGACAAGCGCTACGGTCACGCTCTCGCCGACGGGGCGAGTCCAGGAAGTCATGCCCGCGATCGTTCCGATAGCCAGCGCTACGACCGCCACGAACCCGGCGCGCCACCGTTGCTGGTCGAGCGCCAGGGACGCAATCGCGGAGCCTACCAGCGTGACTCCGAGCGACACGCCGAATACGCCCGCCAACGGCGCGATGCCGCCGAGGGGGCTGATCGGTACCTGGGAGTACCCGAGGGCGAGCCACGGGAATCCCGTGAAGATCCAGCCGCGCAGCCATTCCGTCAGCACCCATGCTGCAGGGAAAACGAACATGCGCCACTTGGCCGAGGCGAGGTACGCGACAGTGCAAGCGATTGCCGGATAAAGGGAGAGGAAAGCCGCGAACAAGAGGGTCGCCGGTCCGGCCAGCCAGAACGGCATGCCGCCGAACTGGTTGAGTGCGACGTAGACCCAGCCCACGCCGAACACGAACAGCCCGAGACCGAAGCCAAACCCCAGCGCTGCCGCCGCGCGAGCGCTCGCTGCCCTTGCGACGAGCCAGGACAGAACGGCGAACGCAATGACGGGTAGGGGAAACCAGCCTGGGGGCGCAAAGCCAAGGACGCTGACGGCGCCACAGGCAAAGGACACCACGCCCGATGGCCAGAGTCCCCGGCGTCGGACTGGGGCCGTGGCGGTCATGCCTCGGCGGCGATGCGATCCACGAGCAGCGAGTGAACGCGTCGGCTATCGGCCCGCAGCACCTTGAACCGCAGTCCGTCGACGACGATCTCTTCGCCCCGCTTGGGAACGCGTTCGAACTCGCCGAGGACCAGCCCCCCGACGGTGTCGAAGTCCTCGTCGCTGAACGTCGTGCCGAAGGCAGCATTGAAGTCCGCGATTTCGGTGACGGCCTTGACCCGAAAGCGCCCGTCGGGCTGCGACACGATATTGTCCTCGGTCTCGTCGAAGTCGTACTCGTCCTCGATGTCCCCGACGATCTGCTCGAGAACGTCCTCGATCGTCACGAGCCCGGAGGTGCCACCGTACTCGTCGACGACGATGGCGATGTGGTTGCGCGTAGACCGGAACTCCTTCAGGAGAACGTTCAGCCGCTTCGACTCGGGGATGAACACGGCGGGCCGCAGCATTTCGCGGACGTCGAACTCTTCGCCTGCGTAGTAGCGCAGCAGATCCTTGGCGAGAAGAATCCCGAGCACCTTGTCCTTCGAGCCGTCGATCACCGGAAACCGGCTATGTGCCGTTTCGATGACCGTCGGGATGAACTTCTCGGGAGGTTCCTCGATGTCGATCACGTCCATCTGGGCGCGCGGCACCATGATGTCGCGCGCCTGCATCTCCGACATCTGGAGGGCGCCTTCGACCATGGAGAGAGCGTCGGCGTCGAGGAGGTGACGTTCGTAGGCCGAATGGAGCAGGGCGATCAGCTGATCGCGGTCTTCGGGCTCGCGCATCAGGAATGCGCTTAGCCGCTCCAGGAGAGACGGTTTTTCCGGACTGGGACTATCCATGGATTGTTCGGGAGGCGGGCACTGGCGACCCCCCGCGGCGTTCAGGCCGCAACGACATATGGGTCAGGATACCCGAGTTCAGAAAGGATTTGTTTCTCCAGGCGCTCCATGCGCCTTGCCTGGCTTGGCGACTCGTGGTCGAACCCCTGGAGGTGCAGCATGCCGTGGACGACCAGATGCGCCCAGTGGGCACGAAGCGCCTTGCCCTGCTGCCGGGCCTCGGTACGAATGACCGGTGCGCAAAGAACGATGTCCCCAACGCAGACCGGCCGGCTTTCGTAGACGAACGTGAGGACGTTCGTCGGGTAGTCCTTGCCGCGAAACTGCTCATTGAGCGTTGCCCCCTCCCGCTTGCCCACGATGCGCATCGTGACGGCGCAATTATTCCGCAGTGCCGCCCAGCACCACGCCTTGAGAGAGCGCGTGGTCGGGACATCGATCGAGCGGCTGGCATCTTGCACTTCCAGCGCGAGCACATTCAGGGATGGCTCCGTCACGTACCCTTCACCTTCCCGTGGGCCTCATACGCGTTCACGATGCGCTGAACGAGCGGATGGCGTACGACATCCCGTGCGGTGAAGTGCACGAATGCGAGGCCGCGCACTTCTCCCAGGACTTCCTTCGCTTCGATGAGTCCGCTCTTGTGTCCCTTCGGCAGGTCGATCTGGGTGATGTCGCCGGTCAGGACAGCCTTGGACCCGAATCCGATCCGGGTGAGGAACATCTTCATCTGCTCGGGCGTGGTGTTCTGGGCTTCGTCGAGGATGGCGAACGAATGATTGAGGGTCCGCCCACGCATGTACGCGAGCGGCGCGATCTCGATCGCACCCCGTTCAAACAGCTTGCCGACCTTCTCGTACCCCATGAGGTCGTAGAGCGCGTCGTACAGCGGGCGCAGGTAGGGATCCACCTTCTGGGCAAGATCCCCTGGCAGAAAACCAAGTCGCTCGCCGGCTTCCACAGCGGGGCGCACCAGAACGATGCGCTTGACGCTGTCGCGTTCGAGAGCGTCCACGGCGCACGCCACGGCGAGGTATGTCTTGCCGGTGCCCGCGGGGCCGATGCCGAACGTGATGTCGTGGGCGACGACGGCGCGCAGGTATTCGGACTGGGTCGGGGTCCGGCCGTGGAGGTCACGCCGTTTCGTCAGCAGTTGAGGTTCTTCGCCTGCTGGCGGGGACTCTTCGCCGGTGCGCCACTCGATGAGGCTCAGCTGGACGTCTTCCACCTTGAGGTGGGTGACCGCCCTGTCGTAGAGGTGACGGAGAAGACGGGCCGCAAGCGATTGTTGCGCGGCCGGACCGGAGATCCGAAACGTCCCGCCGCGCCTGGCAAGAGTCACGTCCAGGGCGGTCTCGATCTGGCGGAGGTTTTCGTCAAGCACGCCGCAGAGGTTCGCCAGCCGGTCGTTGTCGAGCGGCTCCAGGACCAGTTCCAACTGAGGGGCTTCGACGATGGCGTCGAATGCCGGGGACCCCGAGGATGCTGATGACGCGCCTGCGTCCGCCACTGGCCGGGGGGAAACGAGGGATGAAGCCGATCCCGAATTGCGTTCTGTCACGCGGAGGTGACCGATTCGATGGTTGCCACGATACCTCGGAGCGAGTGGGGCAGGGCGTCGACGATCTCGACGTCCACGTAGTGTCCGATCAGGCGCCCTGCGCCCGGGAAATTCACGATCCGGTTGTTCTCGGTGCGGGCGGCGAGTTCTGCCGGATTCTTCCTGGCAGGGCCTTCCACGAGAACGCGCTGCACCGTTCCCACCATCGCCTCGCTGATGGCCTGGGCCTGACGTTCCAGCAGGGCCTGCAGTTTCATCAACCGCGCGACCTTCTCTTCACGCGACACCGGGTCGGGGAGGTTCGCTGCCGGCGTGCCCGGGCGGGCGCTGTAGACGAAACTGAAGCTCGCGTCGAAACCCAGATCCTCCACGAGCGCCATGGTCTGGGCGAAATCCTCCTCTGTTTCTCCCGGGAAGCCGACGATGAAGTCCGAGGAGATCGAGACGTCCGGCCGCGCCTTGCGCAGCCGTCGGATGATCGACTTGTACTCGAGGGCGGTATAGCCGCGCTTCATGGCCGCCAGAATGCGATCCGATCCGGACTGGACGGGCAGATGGACGTGGCCGACCAGCTTCGCGATCGACCCGTGAGCGTCGATCAGGCGCTGGCTGAATTCCTTCGGGTGCGAGGTGGTGTAGCGGATCCGTTCGACGCCGGCGAACTCCGCCACGTACTCGAGCAGAAGCGCGAAATCGGCGATCTCGCCATCGGCCATCCGGCCGCGATAGGCGTTGACGTTCTGCCCCAGCAGGGTGATCTCGCGCACGCCCTGGTCCACGAGGTCCGCGATTTCGGTGAGCACATCGTCGAACGGCCGCGACACTTCCTCCCCGCGGGTGTAGGGGACCACGCAGAAGCTGCAGTACTTGCTGCAACCTTCCATGATGGAAACGAACGCCTGGGCGCCACTCACCCGCGAAGCGGGCAGATTGTCGAACTTCTCGATCTCGGGAAAGCTGATGTCGACCTGGGGCCGGCCGGACTCCCGCCGGGCACGGATCATCTTCGGCAGCCGATGCAGCGTCTGCGGGCCGAAGACGAGGTCCACGAACGGGGCGCGCTTCACGATGGCGTCGCCTTCCTGACTGGCCACGCAGCCGCCGACGCCGATGAGGACGTCCTTCCGGACATTCTTCAGCTCACGCACCCGCCCAAGGTCATGGAACACCTTTTCCTGGGCTCTGTCCCGCACGGAACACGTGTTGAACAGGATGAGGTCCGCCTCGGCGGGGTCGCTGGTGGCTTCGAATCCTTCTGCCGCCCGGAGAAAGTCGGCCATCTTGTCCGAGTCGTACTCGTTCATCTGGCAGCCGAACGTCTTGATGTACACCTTCGGATTCACGGCAGTCTCAGCGTTCCTTGGCGCGGGCATCCACCTCGGCGATCTCCCTGGGCGTCAGGAACCAGACGCCCAGGACTTGCCCGAGATAGTCGAAGTTGTAGGCGATCCGCCCCTTTGTGGGGGCCGACACCGGAACGAGGATCCGGTTGTTCTGATCGCGGATCTTGGAGCCCGGGGCGATCCGGTAGACCTTGTCGTCGATCGTCACGTACGGCGGCTCGAGGTTCTTCATCTCGCCGTAGCGGACGTTGTCCGGGAGGATCCGGAAGGCAAAGGCGGACGTCGTGGCCAGAAAGAGCCCCAGCAGGGCAGCCAGCATCCGCGAGCCAAAACCCATGAAAGACCCTCTTCGGTGGTTCGTGGAGCAGATCATTGACCGGATGTCGCCGTCTTCGCAAGTCATTGCGCAAGGCGGGAGAAGGGGTGGTGGCGAATCAGGGATTTGAACCCCGGACCAACGGATTATGATTCCGCTGCTCTAACCACTGAGCTAATTCGCCACGTGTCTTGCGACAGGGGCGCAAAATTTACTGAGCGGGAGTGCCATTGTCAACCTTGAATCGAATCTCGCCCCGTGAACGGCGCTAGAGCAGATGTTGCCGTACTCGGGTCCGGGCTCGTGGGACTGGCTGCCTCCCTGGCCCTCGCCAAGGCCGGCCTGCGCGTGCGCCTGCTCGCCGCTGAAGGATTTCCCGAGCCGATCGGGCGTCCGTGGGACGCAAGGATCTACGCCATCGGGCCCGGCAGCGTCGCGCTTCTCACGGACCTCGGGGCATGGTCCCGCGTCGATGCCCGGCGGGTCCAACCGGTTCTCGGCATGGAGATCTTCGGGGACCAGCCTCCCGGAACTCTTCGGTTCGACGCCATCGACACGGGCGTGCAGGCGCTGGCGTTCATCGCCGAATCCCGGGAACTCCAGGCCCGGCTTTGGGAAGGCGTGATCGCTTCCGGCAGCATTGAACTGCTAGAGGGGGCCCGCGCAAAGGCGCTGGAGGTTACTGCGGAGGCGGCCGTCCTCGTGCTGGAAGACGGGTCCCGGTCCGAGTCTTCCCTGGTGGTCGGCGCCGACGGCGCGCGCTCGTGGATCCGCGAGCGCGCAGGTGTCGCCACCCGTTCCCGCGCCTATGACCAGACCGGCGTCGTGGCCAACTTTCGCGCGACCCGGCCTCACGGCGCCGTTGCCAGGCAGTGGTTCCGGCCCGACGGCATCCTTGCCATGCTGCCGCTCCCGGGCAACGACGTTTCCATGGTGTGGTCGGCCACCGGAGGCTGGGCGCAGGAACTCCTTGCGATGGACGCGTCGTCGCTGTGCGAACAGGTCGGTGCCGCCACCGGGGCGCGGTACGGTGAACTGCAGTGCATCGGCCCTGCAGTCGGCTTTCCCCTGCGCTGGATGGATGCCGCGCACTATGTGCAGCCGCGCCTTGCCCTGATCGGCGATGCTGCCCACAATGTCCACCCGCTGGCTGGTCAGGGCGTTAACCTTGGCTTCCGGGACGTGAAGGCCCTTGCCGATGTCATGGCTGGGCGCGGGATGGAGCGTGACGCGGGAGCACGGACGCTGCTTCGACGGTACGAACGATCCCGGCGGGAGGATGTCTCGACGATGATTGCTGTCACGGACGGACTGCAGCGGTTGTTCTCAAGTCGGACCCCGGGATTGCCGTGGTTGCGGAACTCGGGGTTGTCGATGGTGGGGCGGTTGCCGATGCTGCGTCATCTCATGGCGAGGCACGTTCTGGCCTGAACGTCGGCACCCGAGGGTCGTTCGCCCGTTCCCACCCTTGCCTCGGTCTGGATCGCCGCATTGCGGAGCGCACTTGTCCCACGGAGTGCCGTCGCGGTGCCGAAGCATCGCCCTTAACACGAAAACAGGAGCAAGTTCATGTTTCCACGTTGTGTCGCGCGACTCGCTGCCGCTGTCGCCCTCTTGGCTGCCGGTGCCGCGAACGCTGACGAAGCGTCGGTCAAGAGCGCATTTACCGCCAAGTTTCCCAAGGCGACCGTCGAAAGCGTTCGCAAGCTGCCGGATCTCGACCTGTACGAGATCGTTATCCCCCGCGGCGATGAACCGGTGATCATCTACACCGACGAATCGTTCAGGTTCATGCTCCAGGGCAATCTCATCGAGACGCGGGGCATGGTCGATCTCACCGAGAAGACCCGAAGCCGCATCACGTCGATCGACTTTGATTCGCTTCCGCTCGGCAGCGCGATCAAGAAGGTCAAGGGCAACGGGTCCCGCAAGGTCGCCGTGTTCTCGGATCCGGACTGCCCCTTCTGCAAGCGCATCGAGCAGGAGTTCGAGAAGATGAACGATGTCACCATCTACATCCTTCTCTATCCGATCGAGCAGCTCCATCCGAAGGCGCCCGAGCGTTCGAGGGCCATCTGGTGCTCGAACAATCGCCTGAAGGCATGGGATGACTACCTGCTGCGTGGCGTCGCGCCGACGGCGAAGGGCGATTGCGCGAATCCGGTCGCAGAGATCGTGGAATTCGCTCGCAAGAAGGGCATCAACGGCACGCCCACGCTCGTCTTCGCCGACGGGAATCGCGTTCCTGGCGCCTTGACGGCGGCCCAACTGGAACAGCAACTCCAGGGCGTTGCTGGCAAGTAATTTCGCCGAGTCGGGCTCGGTCGGGGCGTCGCCAAGGGCGTCCCGCCGGCTCGCGGTGGCCGTCGCCCTCTCGGCCGCTTTTCACGCCTGGGCGATCTCCTCTCTGGAGGTTTCGAATCCCCGCGGCGGAGCGTCTCCTCCTTCGGTTCTCCGCGCGGTCCTTTCGCCCCGCGCGATACCCACTGCCGGAACGGAGCCCGATCTTCTGACTCGATCCGGGAGTGCATCGACGGGCGCGCCTGCCATGGTGGCTCCCAAGGAGAATCCACCCTCGCCGGAATCCGCAGTCCCTGATTCCCGTACCCCGGCAGCGCAGCCAGCCCCTGAGGCAGTCGAGTCGCCTCCGGATGCGTCCGCCGCCATGCCGTCCGAGTCGGAATCGTCCGGCTCCATCGTCCCGGTGCCGCAGATCGAGGATCCGGAGTATTACCCGGCCCGATTGCTGGACGTGCTCCCCGGGCCGCTCGATGACATTGCACTCAGCTATCCCGAGTCCGCGGCCGCGCGCGACCTCAGCGGAACGGTGACTCTGCTTCTGCTCATCGACGAACTCGGCGTGGTGGTCGATATCTCGGTCATCAGCGCGGAGCCTCCCGGCTACTTCGAGGAGGCCGCGATCGAGAGTTTCAGGAATGTGCTGTTTCGTCCGGCACAGCGGAACGGGCGTGCGGTGAAGAGTCGCCTGCCAGTGGAGGTCACGTTCGACGCCCGGACGGACTCAGCCAAGCCTTGAGGGGCGAGTCCGTTCCTTCCATTTCGAGCTTTGTCAGGGCTTCGGCAGCAGCACCCACAGGCGAAGAGGCTGGCGCATGCGCCCGGCCATGGCGCCGGCTTCATCCCCGAACCCCCAGAAGAAATCGGCTCTGACTGCCCCCTTGATCGCACCGCCGGTATCCTGCGCGGCGACCAGTCGCTGGAGCGGAGCAGTGCCTCCCGGGACGATGCTGTCCAGGAACACCGGGGCGCCCATCGGGACGCTCGAAGGATCGACGGCAATGCTGCGTCCGGGCGTCAGCGGCACCCCCATCGAGCCAGGCGGGCCTCCATCGCCACGGGGCAGTTCCCGGAAAAACACATAGGAAGGGTTCTCGTCGAGCAGAGCGCCGAGCTTGTCCGGATTGGCCAACGCCCAGGCCTTTATGCCCTGCATCGACGCCGCACTGACCGAAAGCTCGCCTCGCTCGACGAGGAGCCGTCCGATCGACCGGTAGGGGTGGCCATTCTGGTCGGCATAGCCCACGCGAACCAGTTCGCCGCTGGGCAGTTGCACGCGTCCGGATCCCTGGATCTGCAGAAAGAACAGATCGATGGGGTCGTCCACCCAGAGCAGTTCCTTCCCGGCGAGCGGCGCCTTGCCCTTGTCAATCTCCGCACGGGACCAGTACGGGACCAGGCGGCGTCCGGACAGACGGCCCTTCAGACGCAGATTCTTCGAGTCCGGCACGACGGCCGAGAGGTCGACCGTGATGAGGTCGTCCGGCACGCCAAACAAGGGATGCCGGTTGCGATCGTCCGGCGTGCGGTTTCCCCGCAGGAGGGGCTCGTAGTACCCGGTCAGCAGCCCGTCGCTCGTGGCGTTGGCCGGTAGCACCCGGTGCGGAACGAATCGCGATTCGATGAATCGCCGCAACTCGGACTCTCCAGCCGCGCCGGCATCCCGTCCTTCGTCACACACCGTCGCCCATTGGGGCTGGGTGCGGAGCGAAGGACATCCCTGCAAGAACGCCTGCCAGCCGGCCACGACATCGTCGGCGCTCCAGCCCGGGAGATCCGCAAACGTGCCCGGTTCCAGAACGGCCTTCGCAGGGGGGGCGGGGGTGGCTGGCGGGACGGCGATGGACGGAGTCTGCACAGGCGGGGGCGGCGTCGGAGCCGGCCGCGAACGGGGAACGGCACACCCCGACAACGCGAGCACCAGTGCCAGCGGCATGGCGACGATGAGATGACGTCGCCGCCGCGCTCCGGTACCGTAGCAAGCCAACAAACGTCGGATCGAATGAAGCATGGCTTGGTTGCTGTTGGAAGCGGGCATCGCACTGTTCATCGGGCTGTTCATCGTCTGGTGGACGTGGCCCCGCAAGCGCAAGGACGATGAAGAGAAGTGAGCCCGGCGACGGGCGGTGCCGTCAGTGCAGCACCCGCGGCATGGACAGAATGAACTCCGGGATCGAGGCCTCGAACGGGGTGCCGTCTTCGGCTTCCATCTGGTAGCTGCCCCGCATGGTCCCCACCGGGGTCAGGATGGCAGCGCCGCTCGTGTACTCGTAGTGCTCCGATGGTCGGAGCAGAGGCTGCTCGCCCACGACACCGGCGCCCCGCACTTCGTGCACGTGATTGTTGGCGTCGGTGATGATCCAGTGCCGGCTCACGAGCCGTGCCGACACCGTGCCGGTGTTGCGGATGGTGATGGTGTAGGCGAAGACATAGCGCCCCTCGGCCTCGTCCGACTGCTCGGCCACGTACTCCGAGCGGGCGGTGACGGTGATTTCGTAACGTTTGGGATCGTCCATCCGCGTATTGCACAACAAAGCTGGGGAATCCTCAACTCGTCGATGAAGCCACGGCGTGCCTCCGGGTAGAATCCGGCGTCAACTCCCAGGCCGAGCCCGATGAATCGAATCGCCCCGAGCATCCTGTCCGCTGACTTCGCCCGTCTCGGCGAAGAAGTCAAGAACGTGATCGCCGCCGGCGCCGATCTCATTCATTTCGACGTCATGGACAACCACTACGTGCCCAACCTGACGGTCGGGCCGGTGGTCTGCGAGGCCATCAAGCCGTACGCGACAGTGCCGATCGACGTTCACCTCATGGTGTCGCCCGTCGACTCGCTGATCCCGGCGTTCGCGAAGGCAGGGGCCGGCATCATTTCCTTCCATCCCGAGGCCTCCGCCCACGTGGACAGGACACTCGCGCTAATCCGGGACAACGGCTGCAAGGCCGGACTCGTCTTCAACCCCGCGACGCCGCTCCACTATCTCGACCACGTGATGGAACGGCTCGATCTCATTCTGCTGATGTCCGTGAACCCGGGATTCGGCGGTCAGAGCTTCATCGAATCGGCCATCGAGAAGCTGAAGATCGTGCGCCGGCGGATCGACGAGAGCGGACGCGACATCCTGCTGGAGGTGGACGGCGGTGTGAAGGTTGACAACATCGGGCGTATCGGCGCAGCAGGCGCAGACACCTTCGTTGCGGGCTCCGCGATCTTCGGCAGCGGCGACTACGCAGGCACCATCCGGTCCATGCGGGCCGAACTCGATCGGTGCGCCCGGTGAATCTGGCCTCGCTGAAGGGAAGGGTGCGTGCGGTCGGCTTCGACCTCGACGGGACGCTGATCGATACCCTGCCTGACATCGCCGCCGCTGCCAACGCGATGCTGTCCGACCTGCGGCGGCCGGTGGTTCCCGAAGAAGTCGTCCGGGGCTACATTGGCGACGGCATTGCCCGTCTGACCAAGCGACTTCTCACCGGTACCTTGAACGGTGAGCCTGACGAGGCCCTGTTCGAACAGGCGCTGCATGTCTTCGAGGGGCACTACTTCGACGGTGTCAGCCGGGAGAGCCGTCCGTTTCCCGACGTCGTCAGCGGACTCGAACGACTCCGCGGCGCGGGACTTCGGCTCGCGTGCATCACGAACAAGGCCGAGCGGTTCACCGTGGCGCTGCTTCGCGCCCAGGGCATGGCGCCGCAGTTCGACCTCGTCCTGAGCGGCGACAGCTTGCCGAAGAAGAAGCCCGATCCCTTGCCGCTGCTGCATGCCTGCGAGCATTTCGGCGTATCGACGAGCGAGTTCCTGTTCGTGGGCGACTCTCCCAACGACATGGCTGCCGCGCGGGCGGCGGGCTGTCCCGTCGTGTGTGTGCCCTACGGCTACACGGGCGGGCAGGATGTACGGGACCTCGGGGCCGATGCTATAGTTTCGAGCATCTCCGATCTCGCAGTTCTCATCACCTGACATGGTGGCTCCACATCCCTGCCGGTTCGATGCGGTGTGCCGTTGGCGTCCTTGGCGGCCCATGACGCACGGCGTGCGCCCCTGGTGACACGCGCACAGAACCCTGGCAGTGACGCAGTACGGATGATTTCCCGGAGCCTCCATGACCGAAGAGCAATTCAAGCAGTTCGCTGAGCGCGGCTTCAATCGCGTGCCCGTGGTCCTCGAAACCCTCGCGGATCTCGACACGCCGCTTTCCGTCTATCTCAAGCTCGGCAACCGGCCCTTTTCCTATCTGCTCGAGTCGGTGCAGGGCGGAGAGCGATTCGGTCGCTACTCGTTCATCGGGCTCCCGAGCGATGTCCGGTTCGAGGTGCGCGGGCATGTTTGCAGCGAGTTCCGCGGCAACACGCTTCTTGCACAAGTCGAACACGCCGATCCTCTGCAGTGGGTCCGTGAATGTCAGGCCCGGTTTCGCGCGGCCGTGATTCCGGGTTTGCCGCGCTTCGCGGGCGGGCTCGTGGGGTACTTCGGCTACGACACGGTCCGCTATATCGAGAAGCGTCTCGCGGACACCCAGAAGCCCGACGTGCTCGGGTGTCCCGACATCATGCTGATGCTGTCGGACCGGCTGGCGGTGGTCGACAACCTGTCTGGCAAGCTCTACCTCGTGGTGTATGCCGACCCCGGCGAACCGGATGCCTACGCGAACGCCCGGCGCCAGCTCGATGTGCTCCTGGCTGCTTTGCGCCAGCCCGTCGGTGTGCCGGCAGAGATGCCCATGACGCCGGCGGCAGCCCATTCGGAGTTCACGGAACAGGGTTTCGAAGCCGCCGTCGCGCGGGCCAAGCAGTACATCTTCGATGGCGACATCATGCAGGTGGTGCTCTCGCAGCGCCTGTCGCATCCGTACCCGGCCTCGCCGCTTTCGCTTTACCGGGCGCTGCGGGCGCTGAATCCGTCTCCCTACATGTTCTTCTTCGACATGGGCGGCTTCCACATCGTCGGCGCGAGCCCGGAGATTCTCGTCCGTCTCGAGAGCGGCACGGTCACCGTCCGCCCCATCGCGGGCACGCGACCGCGCGGGGCGACACGCGAGCTGGATGAAGCTCTGGAAGTTGATCTGCTCGCCGATCCGAAGGAGCGTGCCGAACACGTCATGCTGATGGACCTGGGGCGGAACGATGTCGGCCGGGTGGCTCAGATAGGGACGGTCAAGGTCACGGACAACATGAGCATCGAGCGCTACTCCCATGTGATGCACATCGTCTCCAACGTGGAAGGCACGCTGCGACCCGGGCTGGATGCCATCGAAGTCCTGAAGGCGACGTTTCCCGCCGGCACGGTTTCCGGCGCGCCGAAGGTGCGCGCCATGGAAATCATCGATGAGCTCGAACCCTCCAAGCGCGGCATCTATGCCGGCGCCGTCGGTTACCTGGGCTTCAACGGCGACATGGATCTGGCGATCGCGATCCGCACCGCCGTGATCAAGGACGGCCGGCTGTTCGTGCAGGCGGGTGCCGGGATCGTCGCCGACTCCGTCCCGGCGAACGAATGGACCGAGACGCAGAACAAGGCTCGCGCGATACTGCGTGCCGCGGAGATGGCGCAGGCCGGCTTGTTCACGGGGAGAACGGCATGACTCTGCTACTCCCATGCCGCTTCCAGGAGGACACGACATGCTCCTGATGATCGACAACTACGACTCCTTCACCTACAACCTCGTGCAGTACCTCGGGGAACTCGGTGAGGATGTGCAGGTGTATCGCAACGACGAGATCACTCTGGAAGAAGTCGCCAGACTCGCTCCGGACCGCATCGTGATCTCTCCCGGGCCTTGCACGCCGAAGGAAGCGGGTATTTCTGTGTCCCTCATCCGGGAGTTCGCAGGCAAGGTCCCCATGCTCGGAGTCTGTCTGGGCCATCAGGCCATCGGCGAGGCCTTCGGCGGCAGGATCGTTCACGCCAAGCAGCTCATGCATGGCAAGACATCGCCGGTCCATCATCGCGGGCAAGGCGTGTTCCGCGGCCTGCCCGATCCGATGACGGCGACGCGCTACCACTCGCTCGTGATCGAGCAGGCGTCGAAGCCCGAAGTGCTCGAGGTGACCGCCTGGACCGACGACGGCGAGATCATGGGCGTGCGCCATCGGGAACTCGCGATCGAAGGGGTCCAGTTCCATCCGGAATCCATCCTCACCGAGGGTGGGCACGCGTTGCTCCGCAACTTTCTCGAGGAGAGCCGTCCATGACGCCGCAGGAGGCCCTGGTTCGTGTGATCGAACATCGCGAGATCTTCCACGAGGAGATGCTCTCGCTCATGCGCGCGATCATGAGCGGCGAAGTCTCGCCCACGTTGATCTCCGGAATTCTCATCGGTCTTCGCGTCAAGAAGGAGACCATCGGCGAGATCGCCGCGGCAGCTCAGGTCATGCGCGAGTTCGCCACCGGTGTGGAAGTCGCCGACCATGCGAATCTCGTCGATACCTGCGGAACCGGCGGCGATGGCGCTCACACCTTCAACATTTCGACGGCAGCGGCGTTCGTGGCGGCTGCCGTAGGCGCGAAGGTCGCGAAGCACGGCAACCGTTCGGTCTCCAGCAAGTCCGGCAGTGCCGATGTGCTCGAAGGGTTCGGCGCGAACATCCACCTGAAGCCGGATCAGGTCGCCAAGTGCATCGATGAGGTCGGCGTCGGTTTCATGTTCGCGCCCAACCATCATGGCGCGATGAAGTATGCCGCGCCGGTGCGCAAGGAACTCGGCGTGCGCACCATATTCAATATCCTGGGGCCGCTCACCAATCCGGCAGGCGCCAGGAATCAGGTGATGGGCGTGTTCCATCCGGACCTCGTCGGCATCCAGGCGCGGGTGCTGCAGAAGCTCGGCAGCCGCCACGTCATGGTGGTGTACGGCCTGGAAGGACTGGATGAGATCTCCATCTCCGGTGAGACCCTCGTCGGTGAGTTCAAGGACGGAGAGGTGCGCGAGTACTCGATCCGCCCCGAGCAATTCGGTCTCCGCAGCGCGCCGATCACCGCCATCCAGGCGGGGGACAGCGCGGTTTCGCGGGAACTCGTGCGTGCGGCGCTGCAAGGCGAGCCCGGTCCCGCGGCGGATATCGTGGCCTTGAACGCCGGCGCGGCCATCTACACGGCCGGCCTTTCAGAAACCCACGAGGCGGGGGTCCGTCGCGCCATCGGCGCCATGACGACGGGAGCGGCGCTGCGCAAGCTCGAGGAGTTCGTGGCCTTCACCCGTCGTTTCTCGAACTGACCGATCCCATGGCGGACATCCTCGATCGGATTCTGGCTGTCAAGCATCGCGAAGTCGCACGCGACTCGGCGGCGGTTCCCCTCGATCGGCTCGCGGCGGCCGCGAGGGGCATGACTCCCCCGAGGGATTTCGTCGGCGCCATCCGGGCCAGGTTGTCCCGTGGGGACCCCGCCGTGATCGCCGAGATCAAGAAAGCGAGCCCGAGCAAGGGACTGCTCCGTCCCGACTTCGACCCCCCGTTGATCGCGCAGACCTACGAGCGCCATGGCGCCGCCTGCCTGTCGGTCCTGACGGACGAGGAGTTCTTCCAGGGTTCGCGCGCCTATCTGGAATCAGCCCGCGCCGCCTGCAGCCTTCCGGTGCTCCGCAAGGACTTCATGGTCGACGTCTACCAGGTGGCCCAGGCCCGCGCGATGGGGGCGGACTGCATCCTGCTGATCGTTGCGGCTTTGCAGCTTGCGGAGATGCAGGCGCTGGAAGCTGCCGCGTTGGATTTCGGCATGGCGGTTCTCGTGGAAGTCCACGACGAAAGGGAACTCGATGTGGCCCTCCGGCTCCGGACGCCGCTCCTGGGCATCAACAATCGCAATTTGAGGACGTTCGAGACCAGTCTGGATACCACGGTGGCACTGCTTCCGGGCATTCCGGCCGATCGCATCGTCGTGACCGAGAGCGGGATCCACGGCCGGGAGGACGTCGCGCGCATGAGAGAACACGGGGTTGGCGCTTTCCTGGTCGGCGAGGCGTTCATGCGGGCGCCCGATCCGGGCAAGGCTTTGGCATCCCTCTTCTTTGGTGACCGCGCCGTCTGACCCGGTGTCAGGTTGGGAGCTCCGTCTAGGTCCGGCCCATGCCCCAGGCATGCGGCCAGTCTTGTTGCGCAGCCGCCACGGATTGTGCGACGCAACATCACGATCTACGCGAGGTTTTTGCGATAACTCCCGGAACACACGAAGTAAGTTGATTGCTGTCAGTGCGTCCGTCTCGGGCGTCCCAATGTGTTGCAACTATGCAACAGTTCAAACGCCTGAAGAGAGATTTCCTGGCCGCAATCCTTGTGGCATAGGGGTCGCCTGTGCACAATCCGCGCACCTGTCCATCCTGGAGAGGTATCAGTGGGGGCGCATGCGGAATGCGTCTCAAGGGGAGGGGCGATCCAAAGCGCCCGCTCACGGATTCCCAAACATCAGGAGATGAGATGAACAAGAAGCTTCTCGTTCTGGCGCTTGCCGGCGCTTTCGTTGCTCCGGCCGCCATGGCCGACGTGACCATCAGCGGCACCATCAACATGGGCCCGCAGTGGGGTTCTGTCGGTGACGCGACTGCTACCTCCCTTGCCAACTCCGTCGTTCGTGGCGGTGGTCAACAGGGCTTCAGCAACACCGGTCTGACGTCGAACTACTCGAACGTCAACCTGAACTCGACCGAAGACATCGGCGACGGCAACAAGGTCGTGTTCAACGCCCAGCTGGACTTTTCCAACACGGGCTCCACGGTGCACGACACCGACGGCGCGCTCCGTCAGCGCAACACGTTCATGGGTTTCGAAGGCGGCTGGGGTAGCCTGCGCCTCGGTATCAACGAACACATTTACGAACGCTACATGTACCAGTCCGACGTTCTGGACGGCGCCGCCGGTATCGGCGGTAACCTCCAGATGCTCGGCACGCCCGGACCTGGTGTGTTCGATGCTCGTAACCAAGGTAACTGCGGCCCGACGACTGGTTGCGCCGGTTTCTACCGTCGTACCAGCAACAGCATCTGGTATGACAGCCCGGACATCGGCGGCTTCACGTTCGGCGTTGCGATGACGCTGAATGCGTATCAGCAGAGCGCCTCCGGTACCAAGCCTGGCGTTCTCTCGATGGGTGCGCAGTACAAGCCGGCCGACATGCCGTTCTTCGTGAACATTGCGTACGAGCGTCACAAGGACATGTTTGGTCTTAATGCCATCACGACCAACCTTCAGCCCGACGGCGTGACCAGCAACGGCGCAGCGGGCACCTCGACCGATACCGGCCTTCAGCTTGGCGGTGGTGTCACGCTCGGAGACCTGGGTCTGTTCGCTCGTTTCGAACAGCTGAAGTACAAGTCCAGCGGCGGCACGCTTGCTGGTCTTAGCGAGTACAGCCGGAATGCCATGTGGTTCGGTGCCAAGTACAACCTGGCCACCGGCTATGCGGCCCTTCAGTTCGGTCTCGCCGAAGACGCCTCCTGCAAGTCCGTGGCTGGCGGTTCCTGCAATGCCAACGACACCGGCGCGATGATGATCAGCGGTGGCTATGCTCACAACCTGAGCAAGCAGACGCAGCTGCTCTTCATCGGTTCGATCACCAACAACGACCAGTTCGGTCGCTACTACAACATCGGTAGCCCGGGCTTTGGCCGTGTCGGTGCCGATGGTCGTAGCCTGGCCCTGCTGATCAAGCACTCGTTCTAATCCGCGAGTCCTTGCTGCAAGTTAAAATGGGCACCTTCGGGTGCCCATTTGTTTTGTGGAGCCCCGCGAACACGCGAGGCAGACGGTAAGAGGTGGTCTAGCGACCTTCCAGCTTTTTCAGCTGAGGCACGAGCTTCGCCAGAGTCGCTTCGAAACCGGCAAGCCGCTCCTGTTCCTGAGCGACGACCTTTGCCGGCGCCTTGTCCACGAAAGCCGGATTGCTGAGCTTGGTCCGCGCTTTCGCGAGTTCGCCCTCGAGCCGGGCGATTTCCTTCGTGAGGCGTTCCCGCTCCGCGGCGAGGTCGATCTCCACGTGAAGCATGAGTCTGGCGTTGCCTACCACTGCGACGGGGGCGTCGATCTCCGGGAGGGACGGTGCCGAATGAACATCCGATAGACGCGCGAGTAGCTTCAGGTAGGGGATCAGCGTGTCGGTGTCTGCGGCGCCAGTCATGTGCAGAGGCACTCTCTCTCCGGGCCCGATGTTCATTTCACCGCGAAGGTTTCGGCAGGCGTCGATGTAGCCCTTCAGCAGACCGACCCAGGCTTCCGCGCCTTCGTCGATCTTCGACGCTTCCGACTTGGGATAAGGCGCCAGACAGATGCTGCGGCCCGACTTGCCCGCGAGCGGGCCGACCTTCTGCCACAGTTCCTCCGTGATGAACGGAATCACCGGGTGGGCGAGTCGCAGCACCGCTTCGAGGACTCGAACCAGTGTCCTGCGTGTGCCGCGCTGGACGGCTTCATCAGAAGACTGAAGCTGCACCTTCGTAAGCTCGAGGTACCAGTCGCAGTATTCGTCCCAGATGAATCGATACAGCGCGCTTGCGACGTTGTCCAGGCGGTACTCCGCGAAGGACTTCGCAATCTCCGCTTCGGTCCGCTGCAGTTGGCTGACAATCCAGCGATCCACGGGGGAGAGAGTGACCGGCAGGGAGTCGTCCGCACCGCAGTCCTTGCCCTCTGTGTTCATCAGCACGAAACGCGTCGCGTTCCAGAGCTTGTTGCAGAAGTTCCGGTAGCCCTCGCACCGCTTGAGATCGAAGTTGATGTTCCGACCCAGTGTCGCGTACGCCGCCATCGTGAATCTGAGCGCATCGGCGCCGAATGCCGGAATGCCTTCGGGGAACTCCTTCTTCGTCTTGGCTTCGATGCGCGGGGCGTCTTCCGGCTTGCGCAGACCGGTGGTGCGCTTGACGAGCAGGGTGGGCAGGTCGATGCCATCGATGAGATCGACGGGGTCGAGTGTGTTGCCCTCCGACTTCGACATCTTCTTGCCTTCGGCATCCCGGATGAGTCCGTGGATGTAGACATGCCGGAACGGAACCCGACCGGTGAAGTGCGTCGTCATCATGATCATCCGGGCGACCCAGAAGAAAATGATGTCGAACCCGGTGACCAGTACCGTCGATGGGAGGTAGAGGTCCATCGCCTGACGGTCATCCCCGGCGGGCTCCGGCCAGCCGAGTGTGGAGTGGCACACGAGGGCCGACGAGAACCAGGTGTCGAGGACATCCTCATCCCGGTGCAGCGGCCCCGTGGACCCTGCCGCCGCCGCAGCCGCGCGAGCGGCTGCCTCATCGCGGCCGACGAATACTCTCCCGGCGTCGTCGTACCAGGCTGGAATCTGGTGTCCCCACCAGAGCTGGCGTGAGATGCACCAGTCCTGGATGCCGTTCAGCCACTGGTTGTAGACATTGACCCAGTTCTCGGGGAAGAAAGTGACGTCACCTTTCGCGACGACATCGAGTGCGACCTCGGCGATCGACCGTCCTGGATGCAGCGTGCCATCCGGCGCAGGCTTGGACATTGCGACAAACCACTGGTCTGTGAGCATCGGCTCCACGACGGCGTTGGTCCGGGCACACCGAGGCACCATCATCCTGTGCGGCTTTGCGCCGACAAGGACACCCTGCGCTTCGAGATCGGCCACGATTCGCTTTCTGGCGTCGTACCGGTCGAGGCCGCGATAGGGCTCTGCGCCGTTCTCGTTGATCCGGGCGTCGAGCGTGAAGATGTTGATCATCTCGAGGCCGTGCCGCGCGCCGACCGCGTAGTCGTTGAAGTCGTGGGCCGGCGTGATCTTGACGCAGCCTGTTCCGAACTCACGGTCGACATAATCGTCGGCGATCACGGGAATCGTTCGGCCGGTGAGCGGCAGCGTCACACGTTTGCCCACGAGGCTGGCGTAGCGTTCGTCTTCCGGATTGACGGCAACTGCCACGTCGCCGAGCAGTGTCTCCGGGCGCGTGGTGGCGACGGTCAATCCGTTGCGGCCATCGATCGGACCATCGACGAACGGGTAGAGAATCTCCCAGATGCGACCATCCTCTTCCTCGCTCTCGACCTCGAGATCCGACACCGCCGTGCGCAGCACCGGATCCCAGTTGACGAGTCGCTTGCCGCGGTAGATGAGGCCCTGCTCGAACAGCCGGACGAAGGTTTCCGTCACGACCTTGGACAGCTTGCTGTCCATCGTGAAGTACTCACGAGTCCAGTCGCAGGAGTCGCCGAGGCGCCGCATCTGGGTCGTGATGGTGGAGCCGGACTGCTCTTTCCAGGTCCAGACTTTCTCGATGAACTTGTCGCGCCCGAGGTCCCGCCGGGATGTCCCTGCCGCTTCGAGCTGCCGCTCCACGACGATCTGTGTGGCAATGCCCGCGTGGTCCGTACCCGGCAGCCACAGCGTGTTCTGCCCGCTCATCCGGTGGTATCGGGTAAGCGCGTCCATGATCGTCTGGTTGAACGCATGCCCCATATGCAGCGTGCCGGTCACGTTCGGTGGCGGCAGCTGGATGCAGAACCCCGGTTTGTCGGCGGCGTAGGTGGCGTTGAAGTAGCCCTGGGATTCCCAGAACGGATACCAGCGGCGCTCGATGTCGGCGGGCTCGAAACTCTTCGGAAGTTCCATGGGGACGGGAGGAAGTGACGCAACCCCGGATTATCGCGGAAAAGACTGGCCGCAGTCCCCTTCAGGGAGGCGAAACCCGAGAGGACGTCCGATCAGCGGATGTCGGGCGGGGCGTCGTCGCCCGCGGCCTCTTCCAGGGGCAACTGACGGTTCCTTACGCGCTGGCTCAGGGTTTCCTCGATGGCTTCGCGAACCATCTGGCGAACGCTGCCTTTCAGTTCGGCGGCCAGATGTTCGAGTGCGTGATCGAGGGAGCCGGACAGTTCGGGCATGACCTTACGCTCGAGGACGGCACCGATCTCCCGGTCCAGCCGGGACTGGAGTCGCTGATAGACCTCGTTCTCGAGCGCCTGAGCCTGGGCCGGCGTGACCTCCGCGCTGTCCACGGAGGCAGAGGGCGGCGACGGGCGCCTGCCCGTTCCGGGTGTGACGAGATCGGTGAGCGTAGGGATTCCGTCGGACTCGACAGGCGGCTTCGCGGCACCCTGGGCGTGTCGGCGCATCAGCTGATCGGCTCGGGCTTCCGCGGCGCTGTCGTCGGCCTCGCTCATCCGGGGCTCTGGCTGAGATCGTGCACCCGGATCCCGTATCCGCGCTCTCGGTAGAACTTGTAGCGAGCCCTGCCGGCGACGGTGTCGCCATCGTCGACCGAAACAACCTCCACCAGTCGCTGAAAGCGGCTGAAGACTTCCGGCGTGTCGAGCCGCAGATTGAGAAGAAGCTCGTCGCGGTCGACGCCCGAGAGGTCGTGATCCACCAGAACCGGGGTAACGGCTGCGAGGCGGTGACGGGCCCGGACGTGCGGAATGAAGCCCGTGGCCGGGTGGGTCCACAGCAGCCGATCCACTTCGTCGGTCGTGGCGGCATCCGGCGTCAGAACCATGATCCGCATGCCGGAGGCCATCGCCTTCGCGATGACGCGGCACGCGGTGTGGATCTTGTCGGGGACCTTGGTATAGAAGTCGATTTGGGTCACGACGGCGGGGTGTGGCAGATCAGCCGGCGGTTCGCCGCATGAGGAAGGCCGTAAGCAGGGGAACGGGCCGGCCCGTGGACCCTTTGTCCCGCCCGGACTTCCACGCGGTACCGGCGATGTCCAGGTGAGCCCATGGGTACTTGCCGGCGAATCGGGCGAGGAAGCATGCGGCCGTCACGCTGCCCGCGGGTCGCCCGCCGATGTTGGCCATGTCGGCGAACGGACTCTTGATCTGCTCCTGATAGTCGTCCCAGAGCGGCATGCGCCAGACGCGGTCCCAGATGGCATGACCGGCCGACTCGAGTTCCGCGGAGAGGTCGTCCTGGTTCGCGTACATGCCCGTTGCCACGTGCCCGAGAGCGATCACGCAGGCGCCTGTCAGCGTGGCGATGTCGATCACGGCGGCGGGGTCGAAGCGTTCGGCATAGGTGAGCGCGTCGCAGAGGATCAGTCGGCCTTCTGCGTCCGTGTTCAGGATTTCGATGGTCTGCCCAGACATGGAAGTGACGATGTCACCCGGCTTCGTCGCCGTGCCGCTGGGCATGTTCTCGCAGGCGGGAACCAGACCCACCACATTGATCGGCAGCTTCATGCCGGCGACTGCCTCGAACGTGCCGAGGACGCTGCCCGCACCGGACATGTCGTACTTCATCTCGTCCATCTCGGCGGCTGGCTTGAGCGAGATGCCTCCCGTATCGAAGGTGATGCCCTTGCCGACCAGAACGACCGGCTTTTCCTTCTTCCGGGCGCCGCTGTACTCCATGACGATGAACTTCGGGGGCTCCTGCGAGCCCTTCGTGACAGACAGGAAGGACCCCATTCCGAGCTTCTCGAGTTCCTTGCGTTCCAGCACCGTGACCTTGAACTTGTGGCGCTTGCCGAGCTCCCTGGCACATTGCGCGAGGTAGGTGGGCGTGCAGATGTTGCTGGGCAGATTGCCGAGGTCCTTGGCGAGCGAGATGCCTGAACCGAGGGCGGCTGCCTGCGTGACGGCGCGCTCTTCGGTGGCGCTGAGGCGCGTGGCGGCACCGATCACAAGCTTCTTCAGCCTGCGGTCTTGGTCGTTCTTCTTGCTCTTCAGGTGGTCGAATCGGTACTCGCCGTCTGATGCAACCAGCACCGAGTGCATGGCGCGGTCCGACGCACTGGTGCCGGCAGCCGACCATTCGAGACTGAAGAGGGTGGCTTCTTCCGCGCCGGACGCGGCGGCGGCCTTGAGTGCGCCGGAAATGGCTTCCCGGAGCGTCTTCAGCTTGAGCTCATCGGGTTTGCCGAGACCGACCACGACGATCCGGGCCGCGGAGACGTCCGGGACCGAATGCACGAGCGTGCAGGCGCCCGCTTTGGTCTTGATGTCACCCCGTTTCAGGAGATTGCCCAGGTAGCCTGCCGAAGCCTTGTCGACCGCTTCGCCCGACGGGGTCCACTTGCCGCCCTCGTAGAGGCCGACGATGACGCAGGCGCTGCGGACCTTGTCCGCGGATGCATGTTTGAGGCTGAATTCCACAGGCTCTCCTGTTAGGATTGATTCGGGTGACACAGACCCGATCCGAAAATTATCCCCGCCGCCTCCGAGAAAAGTCAAAGCCGTGATTTTTCAGCGCGCTCTTCTGCGCGAGTTCACCAACACCGGCGTGGTCGTCTTCGCCGTTCTGCTGATGATCACTGTCACGACCCAACTCATCCGGATGCTCGGTTGGGCTGCCCAGGGCTTGATACCGCCGGACGGCGTTCTGGTGCTCTTGGGTCTCGCCGCCCTCCGCTATCTTCCCATTCTGCTCGCATTGACGGTGTTCATTTCGGTGCTGATGGCGCTCACTCGCAGCTATCGGGACTCCGAAATGGTCGTCTGGTTCACGTCCGGCAGGAGCCTGACGGCCTGGATCCGGCCGGTGCTCACCTTTGCGCTGCCCTTCGTGCTGACGATCGCACTGCTGTCGCTGGCGCTCTCGCCCTGGTCCGTCCGGAAGGCCGAAGTGTTCCGGCACCAGCTCGAAAACCGCGATGACGTCTCGGCGATCTCCCCGGGAGTGTTCAAGGAGTCCAAGCACGCCGATCGGGTCTACTTCGTCGAGAAGCTGACAGCCGACCTCTCCATGGTCGCGAACGTGTTCGTCCATTCCCGGCAGAACGAGAAGGCTGGCGTCATGGTCGCCGCAAGAGGGCGCGCCGAGACCGCCGCCAACGGGGATCGGTTCCTCGTGCTCCTGAACGGTCGACGCTATGAAGGCCAGCCCGGGTCTGCGGAGTTCCGGGTGACCGAGTTCGAACGCTATGCCGTGCGAATCGAGACAAAGGAGGCCACCAAGTACATCGCGTCCCGCAGTTCGATCCCGTCCCTGGAACTCCTCGCCGACCCGACGCCTGAGAACCAGGCGGAACTTACCTGGCGTGTCGGGATTCCGGTCAGCGCCCTGTTGCTCTCGCTGCTGGCGATTCCCATGAGTTTCGTGAATCCGAGGGCGGGGCGGTCGCTGAACCTGATTCTTGCGATGCTGCTGTACATGGTCTATAGCAATCTGCTGTCGATCGTTCAGTCCTGGGTCGCTCAGGGCCGGATGCCGACGTGGCTGGGATGGACGGTGGTTCACGCCGCCATGGGCGCTCTGCTCTGGTGGCTGCTCTGGCGCCGGCTTTCCGTCACGCCGCTGCTGGCCAGGCTTCGCCGATGAAGACCCTGCGGCGCTATGTCACTCGGCAGGTGCTGTCCTCGACGCTCCTGGTGGCGGCCGCACTGCTCATGCTGTTCTCGTTCTTCGACTTCATCCAGGAACTCGGCGACGTTGGCAGAGGCAAGTACCGTTTGTCCCTCGCCCTGCTCAAGGTGGCCCTGTCGATTCCAGGGCACATGTACGAACTCTTCCCGGTGGCCGCCTTGCTGGGAACCCTGTTCGCCCTGGCGCAGATGGTGGCGCACTCCGAGTACACGGTCATGCGGGTTTCCGGTGTTTCGGCGCGGGCCATGATCTTCACTGTGCTGCCCCTGGGCATAGCGTTCGCCGGCATTACCTTTCTCGTCGGCGAGTTCGTGGCGCCATTCTCGGAAAGCGCGGCACAGCGCATCCTGCTGAAGGCCACCAATACCGGCGTGGTCGCCCAGGAATTCCGGTCAGGCCTGTGGGTCAAGGACTTCAACAGTTTCGTGAACGTGACCCAGGTGAGCACCGATGCCGCGCTGACCGGCGTCCGGATCTACGAGTTCGACGACCAGCACCGCCTCAAGTCCATCAGTGAGGCACGGGCGGGCGAGTACCGGGGGAGCGACCGCTGGCTCCTGCGCGACGTGACCCGTACGCTGTTTCACCAGGACCGCACGGAGTCGGTCCGCATCGCGGAGACCGACTGGCATTCCGTGCTGAATCCCGCGATTCTCAATGTGCTCATGGTGGTGCCGGAAAGGATGTCGGTAGGCGATCTGTACACCTACATCGGGCACCTGAGGGAGAACGGGCAGGCCACGTCACGCCACGAAATCGCGTTCTACTCGAAGCTCGTCTATCCGCTTGCCGTGATTGTCATGATGATTCTGGCACTGCCGTTCGCCTATATCCGGATCCGGGACGGCGGCATCAGCGGGAAGATCTTCCTCGGAATCGTGCTCGGCCTGGGATTCCATCTCGTCTCCCGGCTGTTCGGTCACCTCGGCCTGCTGAACGCCTGGCCGCCGTTGTTCAGCGCCTCCTTCCCGACGGTGCTGTTCTTCATCGTCGGGACGGCGATGTTGTGGCGCGTTGAGAGGCGCTGAGCGCCGGTGGATGCCGCCGGCAGACGCTCGGTCAGATCGGCGCCCGGACGATCCGGGTACCCAGAAGTCGATCGTGCAGAAACTGGCGGTCCCGGTCTACGAATGCCCACAGAAAGCCCGCCGCAGCAGCCAGCAAGCCGAGCAGCGCGAGTACGTAGCGGGCGATTGCCTTCCAGAGGGGAATGATGGCGCCGTCGGTTGCGATCAGGCGCAGGCCCCAGGTCTTCATCGGCAGCGTCTGCCCGGTCCGGCGCCAGCAGTAGACAAAGTAGACCCCGACGACCGTGGCCAGATACGCGCTGTGCACGAGCCGAAGCGTGCCGTGCGTGGCATCGCCGATTGTGACGACGAACACCCACGAGGCCAGGAATACCACGCCGAACAGCAGGACCCCCTCGTAGACGAGGGCACCGAAGCGCGGCCAGAGAGGGGCAGTCACCGCTGGCGTTGCTGCCAACGCCTGATTCGGCTGAGGCACTGGGTCAGGGCTTGCGGGTATGGGCATCCCGCAGGGCGTCCTTCAGTTCGCGAGGGAATTGGTCGTACTCGCGCCACTTCTCCAGCACCTCGCGCCGCCGGTCAGGTGGAAGGCCCTGAATCCTCTTGAACAACTCCTTGATCTCGGCCCGCTGCTGCGGACTGAGCGAGGCCCACTCCTTCATCCGGAGCCGGATGCGCTCCTGGCTGTCCGCATTCAGGGAAGGATACTTCTGGGCGATCGCCACCCAGCGGGCACGCCGCTCCGGTTCCAGCGTGTCCCAATTCTGTTCGAACGGCTTGAGGATCTCCTGCTGGGCAGGGGTCAGCTGCGCCCACAGCGGTGCGTTTCCCGCCGTCTGCGCCATGGCCGGCGGCGCGAACAGCGCCGCGGCCAGGATCAGCGCTCCAGCGAAGCGGAGATCCATTGCTGGAAACCCTTGTCGAGGTAGGCGTTAAGAGGGAGCTCGTCGGCGAGAAGCTCGATCTCGTCCTCTTCCGGCGGGAACATGAGTTCCTGCCAGACGTAGCCTGCGAGCATGATGATCAGGAAGGCGGCCGCCGGCGCGAGAATTCTTGCGGTGCCGAACCAGGGGCGTCCCGGATCGCCGCTTCGCGACGATCCTCCCGCCCAGGCCATGGAGGGAACCGGCTCCCGTTCCGGAATGGCTGCCAGCGCGCGTGCTCTCGCGGTTTCGAGTCGGCGCAATACCGCAGGGTCCAGATCGGCCAGGGTATCGTCGAGATAGCGAGCGATGCGGACGCTCTTCTCGTTCTCGTTCACGGCTCGATTCCCCTCTTGCGTAAGAACGCCGCAATGGAATGCGTTGCCCGGGAGCAGTGCGTCTTCACGCTTCCCTCCGAGCAACCCATTGCGGCAGCGGTTTCTGCGACATCCAGTTCCTCCCAGTAACGAAGCAAAAACGCCTCCCGTTGACGTGCAGGCAGCTTATCGAGAGCCTGACCGATCACGGCCGCGATCTGAGCGCGCTCGACCTGCTCGGCCGGCCCGCCCTCGCGATTGAGACCCTCGTCCACCCGAAGGCGATCGAGAGGGTCGTCATCTTCCTCGTCCTCTCGGGAGAGGGAGGAAAGGAGCGTGCCCCACAGGCTGCGTACCTTCTGCCGCCGATAGTGATCACGAATCGTATTCTGCAGGATTCGCTGGAACAACAGCGGCAGCTCTTCCGCCGGCTTGCCGGAATACTTCTCCGTGAGCTTGAGCATGGAGTCCTGCACGAGGTCGAGGGCCAGATGCTCGTCCCGGACCGCGAAGAGGGCATGCTTGTATGCCCGTCTTTCGACGCCAGCGAGAAAGTTGGCGATTTCCTGCTCGGTAGCCAGATTCCGACGCCTTGTGTGCTGAGGATGTTCCGGGCGCGAAGACGCGTCCGGGGAGGATTCGGGCGGATGTTAGCAGCACAGCCGTCCCGAAGGGGCGGCAGCGACTGGCGTCCACGAACCGGGCTGCGCACAGGGGAACGCGGACGGTCGGGCGTCCTCTACAATAACGAACGCCCCGGAAATCCATGCAGACCATCGATCTCACCCACCACTTCCTGATCGCCATGCCCAGCATGGTGGACCCGAACTTTGCCAACACGCTGACATATGTCTGCGAGCACAACGAGCAGGGGGCGGTAGGCGTGGTGGTGAACCGTCCTATCGATCTCACCTTGGGCCAGCTTCTGGCCCAGGTCGATCTTGCGGTGACCGGCGGGCCCAGGCACGCCGAGCCCATCTATTTCGGCGGGCCGGTGCAGCTGGACCGCGGATTCGTCCTGCACCGGCCGGTCGGGCAATGGCAGGCGAGTCTTCCGGTCCGGGAAGACATCGCCCTGACGACGTCACGGGACATCCTCCAGGCGGTGGCAGAGGGCGTTGGGCCGACCGAGATGCTGGTCACCCTTGGCTACGCGGGGTGGGCGCCCGGTCAGCTGGAGGACGAGATCCGCCAGAACGCGTGGCTGACCGTGGGTGCGCAGCCCGCCCTGATCTTCCGTATGGCGCCGGAAGAACGACTCGCCGCGGCCATGGCCCTGCTGGGGGTCGACCCTCGCTTCCTGTCCGATGAGGCCGGGCACGCGTGAATCCCTCGGTTCTGGCGTTCGACTACGGGCAGAAGCGGACCGGCGTGGCGGTCGGCGATCTCAAGGTTGGTGTGTCCCATCCTCTCGATACGATCGTGACGGCCGACGAGAACGTCCGTCTGAATGCCATCGCCAAGCTCGTGGCGGAATGGCAGCCCGGGCGTCTGGTCGTCGGCGTCCCGCACCGGGAGGATGGTGCTCCCCACGCGCTCGCGGATACCATTCGCGGGTGGGGTGCCCTGCTCGGAGATCGGTTCGGACTGCCGGTCGAGTACGTGGACGAGACGTTGAGTTCCTTTTCGGCAGGGCTGGCGCTCGCCGAGAGCGGCATCAAGGGGCGTCGGCAGAAGCGCTATCTGGACAGCGTCGCCGCGCAGGTCATTTTGCAGGCCTACCTGGACGAGCATCATGCGTCTGCCTGAGGCAGAAGGGCTTTTGGCCGACCTGGCGTCGCGCATGCGGGCCGAAGTGGGTCCCGAAACCGGGCTGGTGGGCATCCATACCGGCGGGGTATGGGTTGCCCAGCGCCTCCACGGCCTCCTGGGGTCGACCGTGCCCATGGGCACCATCGATATCGCCTTCTACCGGGATGACTTTGCACGGCGCGGCCTGAAGCCGGATGTCCGGCCTTCGGCCCTGCCATTCGATGTGAACGGCCGGGACATCGTGCTCGTCGACGATGTTCTGTACACCGGGCGCACCGTGCGCGCGGCGCTCAACATGCTGTTCGACTACGGCAGGCCGGGACGGGTGCGGCTTGCGGCGCTCGTGGACCGTGGCGGTCGCCAGTTGCCGATCTGCCCGGATTTCGTAGGGGGCTTCCTGACCGTGCCGAACGAGCATGCCATGTTGCTGCTGCGGCGCACGGACAGCGGCAGTCTCGAGTTGGCCATGGAGGAGGATGTAGGCGGTGCAGCGTAACCCGCAGCTGGGCCCGAAGGGAGAGTTGTCCCATCTCCTGACGATCGATGGTCTCCCGAAGGACATTCTCCTGCAGATACTGGACACGGCCCGTTCGTTCGTCTCCGTGACCGAGCGGGACGTGAAGAAGGTACCCCTGCTTCGCGGCAAGTCGGTGTTCAATCTGTTCTTCGAGCCTTCGACCCGCACACGGACCACATTCGAGATCGCGGCGAAGCGCCTTTCCGCCGATGTCATCAATCTCAACGTGGCGACTTCGTCCCAGACCAAGGGCGAGACCCTGCTGGACACCGTTGCCAATCTGGCGGCGATGAACGCCGACATGTTCGTGGTGCGCCATGCGTCGAGCGGCGCGCCGCATCTGATTGCGAGGCACATGGGCCCCGAGATCCACGTCATCAATGCCGGGGACGGACGCCATGCGCATCCCACTCAGGGCTTGCTGGATGTGTACACGATCCGCCACTACAAGGAAGACTTCACGCGCCTTACCGTGGCGGTAGTGGGCGATGTCCTGCACTCGCGGGTCGCTCGCTCCGAGATTCACGCGCTCACGACGCTGGGCGTTCCGGAGGTCAGGGTCATCGGTCCGCGAACGCTCATCCCCCGGGATATCGAGAAGCTCGGAGTGCGCGTGTTCCACGACATGGATCGCGGCCTGGACGGCGTCGATGTCGTCATGATGCTGAGACTGCAGAACGAGAGGATGAACGGCGCCTTGCTCCCGTCCGCAAACGAATACTTCCGCAGTTACGGCCTGACGCCGGAACGGCTCGCCAAGGCAAAGCCGGGGGCCCTGGTGATGCATCCCGGCCCGATGAACCGGGGCGTGGAGATCGACTCCGCCGTGGCGGACGGTCCCCAGTCGGTGATTCTTCATCAGGTGACCTTCGGCATTGCCGTGCGCATGGCGGTGATGGCAATTCTCGCGGGGAACGGATGATGGCGGACCGCGTGAAGATTTCCGGGGGACGTCTGGTCGACCCGGCCAGCGGGTCCGAGCGGGTGGCCGATCTCTATATCGCCGACGGGCGGATTGTCGGGGTCGACACGGCGCCGGCGGGGTTCGAAGCGCAGGCCGGGATCGACGCGTCGGGCATGGTCGTATGCCCCGGGCTCGTCGATCTTGCGGTCCGACTCGGCTCCTCCCTCGAGAGTGAACTCGGTGCTGCATTGGCCGGTGGGGTGACCAGTGTGGCGTGTCCGCCCGACATGGATCCCCCGCTGGACGAGCCCGGTCTGGTCGAGATGTTGGCCCGGCGGGCGGAAAGCCTCGCGCTTTCGCACGTCTACCCGGTTGGCGCGCTGACGCAGGGCCTGGCCGGCTCGCGGCTGGCGGAGATGAATGAACTCGCCGAGGCCGGGTGCGTGGCGTTCTCTCAGGCCGATGAGGCACTTGCCGACAACACCGTCCTGCTTCGGGCGTTGCAGTACGCGGCCACCTTCGATCTGCCGGTTTGGCTCCGGCCGCAGGACGCCAGCCTGGCCCGTCATGGTGTCGCCCATGACGGCGAGATCGCGACGCGCCTGGGCTTGCCCGGCATCCCCGCCCTGGCGGAGACCATCGCGGTCAGCACGATCCTCCTCATGGTGGCCGAGACCGGCGCACGGGTTCACCTGTGTCGTCTTTCCGCCGGCGAGAGCGTCGACCTCGTCCGGGACGCAAAGGCACGCGGCCTGACCGTCACCTGTGATGTGTCGGCACATCATGTCCACCTGTCGGAGATGGACATCGGCTACTTCGATGCGCACTGCCGCCTCACGCCGCCGTTGCGGTCCCTCCGGGATCGCGACGCACTGGTGAGGGGCCTCGCGGACGGCACGATCGATGCCGTGTGTTCAGATCACTGCCCGATGGCCGAAGACGGCAAGGAGGTGCCTTTCGGTGAGGCTACCCCCGGCGCAACCGGCCTCGAACTGCTTCTGCCCTTGACGCTTCGCTGGGGAGGGAGCGCGGACCTTGCGTCGACCCTGCGTCCGGTCACGATCGCACCGGCCCGGATTCTCGGATTGCCGCAGCCTTCCCTGGAACTCGGCGCGCCCGCCGACCTCTGTATCTTCGATCCGGCGGCCTGGTGGAGGGTAGGACCCGAGACTCTTCGCAGCCGCGGCAGGAACACGCCCTTCTCGGGTTATGAGGTGCAGGGGCGCGTGCGCTACACCCTCGTCGGCGGGCGGATCGTTTTCGAACAATAAGCCGAATCGGCAGGCGGTATCGGGCTTGCTTTTTCGCGTTGTCACCCTGATGACTGAAACCATGAATCCATTGCTTGATTTCTCCGGCCTTCCCCGTTTCCGCGACTTCCGTCCCGACCTGGTCGGCGAGGCGATCGATACCCTGCTGGCCGAGAACCGTGCCCTGATCGAGCGGATCACGGCATCGCCGGAGGCGCCCGGCTGGGACGACTTCGTGCAGCCTCTGGAGGATGCCAACGAGCGGTTGTTCCGCGCGTGGGGGCAGGTGTCGCACATGAATGCGGTGATGAACAGTGCAGAGCTGCGCGAGGTGTACAACGCCACTCTGCCCAAGATCGCCCAGTACGGTACCGAGTTGTCCCAGCACGAGGGTCTGTTCCGCAAGTACAAGGAACTGCGCACCGCGCCATCCTTCGCCGTGCTCACGCCGGCTCGTGTGCGTGTGGTCGACAACCGGCTACGGGATTTCCGTCTCGGAGGCGCAGAGCTTTCCGATGCGGACAAGGCCAGCTACAAGACGATTGCGGAGCGGCTGGCGGAACTGTCCTCGAAGTTCAGCGACAACGTTCTTGATGCGACGAACGCGTTTGCCCTGTATGTGCGTGACCCTGCCGAGGTGGCGGGTATCCCTGAGGATGCGCTGACCGCAGCAGCGACGCTGGCGCGGGCAGATGGGCGCGAAGGTTGGAAGTTCAGCCTGCAGATGCCTTCCTATCTGCCAGTCATCCAGTACGCGGACAACCGGCTCCTGCGGGAGCGGATGTACCGGGCCTACACGACTCGCGCCTCCGAGCTCGGCGACCCGCTGCTCGACAATTCCGCCGTCATCGACGAGATCATCACCCTGCGACGGGAAGAGGCGCGCCTGCTGGGATACGGGTCCTTCGCTGAAGTCTCGCTGGTCCCCAAGATGGCGGAAGGTCCGGAGCAGGTGCTGACGTTCCTTCGCGATCTCGGCAAGCGTGCCAAGCCGTTTGCCGAACGGGATTTCCGTGAATTGCAGGACTTCGCCCGGACGCGACTCGGCATCGAGAAGCTCGAATCCTGGGATATCGCCTGGGCGTCGGAAAAGCTTCGGGTGGAGCGATACGCGTTCTCGGAGCAGGACGTGAAGCAGTATTTCCCGGAAGACCGTGTGGTGTCCGGCATGTTCCGGGTGGTGGAGAACCTTTACGGGCTGACCATTGCTGCGGACGAGGCCCCGCTGTGGCATCCCGATGTGCGCTTCTTCAAGGTGAGCGCGGCGGACGGTCGGGTGGTCGGGCAGTTCTACCTGGATCTCTATGCCCGATCGACGAAGCGAGGCGGTGCCTGGATGGACGATGCCCTGACGCGCCGACGCATCACCCAGGGCATTCAGACGCCGGTCGCCTACCTCAACTGCAACTTCACGCCGCCGCTGCCCGGCAAGCCGGCACTGTTCACGCACGACGAGGTGATCACGCTCTTCCACGAGTTCGGCCACGGACTTCACCATCTGCTCACGCAGGTGGAGGATCTCGCGGTGTCCGGCATCAATGGCGTCGAGTGGGATGCCGTGGAACTCCCGAGCCAGTTCATGGAGAACTTCTGCTGGGAGTGGGACGTGCTCACCCATATGACAGCGCACGCTGTGACGGGAGAACCCCTGCCGCGGACGCTCTATGACAAGATGCTTTCGGCAAAGAACTTCCAGAGCGGCATGCAGACCGTGCGCCAGTTGGAGTTCGCGCTGTTCGACATGCGGCTGCATCACGAACTCGACAAGGCGCCCACCTCGGCGGTCCTTGCGTTGCTCGACTCTGTCCGCAAGGAGGTCTCGGTGCTGCAACCTCCGGCGTTCAACCGGCTCGCGCACAGCTTCTCCCACATCTTCGCCGGCGGTTATGCGGCGGGCTACTACAGCTACAAGTGGGCGGAGGTTCTGTCTGCCGACGCCTATGCCATGTTCGAAGAGCACGGCGTGCTCGACATGAGCACCGGCAAGCGGTTCTGGCAGGAGATTCTCGGGGTGGGCGGCAGTCGCCCGGCGATGCAGAGTTTCGTTGCCTTTCGCGGTCGCGAGCCGTCCATCGACGCGCTGCTGCGGCACAATGGGATGGTTGCCGCCTGAGCAATGCTGAGCGGCAGGAGGATCGAGCCATGAGGAACATCTGCTGGATCGTCTGTCTCGGCGCCGCGCTTGTCGCGGCACCGGCGCTGGCGCAACAGAAGCTGTATCGGTGGACGGACGCCAACGGGCAGGTCTTCTACACCGACAAGCCGCCCCCGAACGAGGCGCGACAGGTGGAGCAGAAGAAGCTCGGCAGCCGGGCTGGTTCCGGTCCGCTCCCTTACGACCTGCAGCAGGCCATGAAACTGTTCCCGGTGACGGTCTACGCATCGGATTGCGGCGACCCATGTACGAGGGCTCGGAAGCTCCTCGAAGCGCGAGGGGTTCCCTTCACCGAGAAGAACGCCGGTGATCCGGTGGTGCAAGGCGAGCTGCGCAAGCTCACCGGTTCCGACTCGGTCGAGGTGCCGATCCTGGTGGTCGGCCGCTCCATCACGCGTGGCTGGGAGGAAGGTCAATGGCATTCCGCCCTCGACGCAGCAAACTACCCCAGAAGCTCGAAGCTCCCGCCGAAGACCAAAGCCCGCCAGACGGCCGCGGCGAAGGACGACAAGGCTGCCCCTGCACAACCCGCCCCGGCTGCCGATGCTCCTCCGAAACGCTGAGTGCCTCCTGACGGTCCCGGTGCGGTCGTCCCCATGAAGATTGCCACCTGGAACGTCAACTCTCTGAAGGTGCGGCTCGACCACCTTCTGGCCTGGTTGGAAAAGGAGCGCCCTGACGCCGTATGCCTGCAGGAAACCAAGATGGAGAACGCCGTGTTTCCGGCGGCTGCCATCGAAGCGGCGGGCTACCAGGTCGCCTTCTCGGGGCAGAAGACTTACAACGGCGTCGCCATCCTCGCGCGTGCGGGCGTCGCTGACGTGGTGGACGGTATCCCGGGATACGCCGATGAGCAGAAGCGGGTGCTCGCCGCCACGGTCGGGGGTGTCCGGCTGGTCTGCGCGTACGTGCCGAACGGACAGAGCCTCGAATCCGACAAGTATCGCTACAAGCTCGACTGGCTCGGTGCATTCACGGCGTGGATCGGTTCGGAACTGTCACGCCATCCGCAGATGGCCGTGCTCGGCGACTACAACATCGCCCCCGCCGACGAGGATGTGCACGACCCGGCGGCGTGGGTCGGCCAGGTGCTGGTGAGCGAGGCGGAGCGGAACGCATTCTCCGCGTTGTGCTCGCTGGGCTTCAAGGACAGCTTCCGAATGTTTCCGCAGCCCGAGCGATCATTCACCTGGTGGGACTACCGGATGAATGCGTTCAGGCGAAAGATGGGTCTGCGCATCGATCACATCCTGCTGTCCGACTCTCTTGCAGGCAAGTGTCGTTCGGTGTCCGTCGATGTGGCCATGCGGGCACTCGAACGACCTTCCGATCACGCGCCGGTGGTGGCCGAGCTCGATCTCTGAGCCCGGCCGTCGGCTGTCAGCCCGCTTCGCCGTGGGACCGTTCGTCCAGACCGAGTTCCTGGATCTTCCGGGTGAGGGTGTTTCGGCCAAGGCCCAGAAGGTTGGCTGCCTCGATCCGGCGTCCTCCGGTGTGAGCCAGTGCCTTGAGAATGAGTGCGCGCTCGAACGAGCGGGTCATGTCGTCCATGATGCGACGCTCGCCGCGCTTCAGTGCGCTTTCCGCTTCGCGTTCCAGCGCATTGATCCAGTTCTCGTTCGTCGTGCGCCCGGTGCGTTCGCGAATCTCCGCGGGCAGGTCGGCGACATCCACATTGACGCCGGGAGCCATCACCGTGACCCAGTGACAGATGTTTTCCAGCTGACGAACGTTGCCCGGCCAGTCCAATGTCGTGAGGTACTTCATGGCGCCGTCGGTGAGGCGTTTGGCCTCCACGCCAAGGTCACGTGCGCTCTTCGCGAGGAAGTGTCTCGCCAGGAGCGCAACGTCGTCGCGCCTTTCACGCAGGCTCGGCAGCCGCAGACGGATGACGTTGAGACGGTGAAAGAGGTCCTCGCGAAACAGACCTTGCTTCACCCGAACCTCCAGGTCCTGGTGCGTCGCCGCGATGATGCGGACATTTGCGCGAATCGGCTGGTGCCCGCCGACGCGGTAGAACTGTCCGTCCGACAGCACGCGCAACAGTCGCGTCTGCAGATCGGACGGCATGTCGCCGATTTCGTCGAGGAACAACGTTCCGCCCTCGGCCTGCTCGAAACGCCCGTGGCGTGTCGTCTGCGCGCCGGTGAATGCGCCGCGCTCGTGACCGAAGAGTTCCGACTCCAGGAGGTCCTTGGGGATCGCCGCGGTGTTGATTGCGACGAACGGTTTTGCAGAACGCGGACTGTGCCGATGCAGGGCGCGGGCGACGAGTTCCTTGCCCGTGCCTGACTCACCGTTGATCAGGACCGTGGCCTGGGACTGCGTCAGCCGACCGATCGCCCGGAAGACCTCCTGCATCGAGGCCGCGTGCCCGAGGATCTCGGGGGTGCCTTCGACGGCATCCGACACTTCCTCCGTCTGCGGGACTTCCGTCATCGCACGACGGATGAGATCGACGGCCTGATCCACATCGAAGGGCTTCGGCAGGTATTCGAACGCACCGCTCTGGAAGGCCGACACTGCGCTCTCGAGATCCGAATACGCCGTCATGATGATCACGGGCAGAAGCGGGAACCGTCCCTTGATCTGCTGTAGCAGATCAAGGCCGGATCCGCCGGGCATGCGGATATCACTGACCACCACCTGGGGAGGCGTGCCTGACAGCGCGTGCAATGCCTCCTGGGCGTTCGAGAACGTCCTGAAGGGAATGTCTTCGCGCGTCAGCGCTTTCTCGAAGACCCATCGGATGGAGCGGTCGTCGTCGATGATCCAGACTGGTCTCATGGCTTAGTGCTTCATGGCGCGGTTGGAGTCCTCCTGCACCACGGCCGTGCTGGTGATCGGCAGGAGGATGTTGAAACTGGTGCGACCCGGCTGGCTGTCGACCTCGATGAGTCCGTGATGCTGATGGACGAATGTCTGTGCAATGGTGAGACCCAGTCCCGTGCCGCCTTCCCGGCCGGAGACGAGCGGGAAGAACACACGCTCCTTGATGGACTCGGGGATCCCCGGACCGTCGTCGATGATCTCGAGCGAGATCGCAAGGCGATAGTGCTTCTTGGCGAGCGTGAGCCGGCGCGCGATCCGGGATCGGAACGTGATCGTGCCTCGCCCGTGCATCGCCTGCGCCGCGTTGCGTGCGATGTTCAGCACGGCCTGTATGAGCTGCTCCCGGTCTGCCACGACGGTCGGCAGGCTGGAGTCGTAGTCGCGGAGGATCCTAACGCCGGGGAACTCCGCCGTGATCAGTGTGCGCACGCGTTCGGTGACTTCGTGCACATTGAGATCGATCGGCTTCGGAAGCCGGTGCGGTGTCAGCATCCGGTCCATCAGGAGCTGGAGCCGATCGGCCTCCTTCATGATGACTTGCGTGTACTCGCGCTGGTCGGCGCGGTCCAGTTCCCGCTCCAGCAGCTGCGCGGCGCCCCGCAGTGCGCCAAGCGGATTCTTGATCTCGTGCGCGAGATTGCGGATGAGTTCGCGGTTTGCCTGCGTCTGGTCCAGCAGGCGCTCTTCCCGTGCGATACGCAATTGCTGCTGAGTGGGCGACAGCTCGATCAGCGCACCGCTGCCCTCTGCGAGATCGTAGGGCGTCACCGTGCAGGAGACGAGCACCTTCAGCGGAGCATTCGGCGAATGCACGGTGATCGTGAGATCGTGTTGCGTGAACGTGGCGCGGTCCTGGCGAGCATGCGTCACGGCCGCGGCGAGCGCCTGCGGATCGTAGAACGCTTCCTCCAGTGACAGACCGACCATGCTTTTTCGACTCGTGCGGAAAAGATTTTCTGCGGCGGGATTCAGATACCGCACGCGATGACCCAGATCGACCAGCAAAACTGCAGTCGATAGGAGATCGAGCCCTTGAAGAGCGTCGGGCTTCATCTGTATGCGCTCCGGAGCCATGACGACGGCTTTGCAATTAGCGCGCCATCGGATACAACGAAATAGCGCGACGGAAGAATGTCGCGCGGAGAGGATTGCGCGCTCAGCGAATCGCGGAGAGTTCGCGCTGGATGGCGTCGATGTTCCGCTCGTGCCGCTTCGCGCTTTCGTAAGCAGGGCCGAGGTTTTCCAGGACTTGCGCTACGCCAGGATCGCTGCGTTTGCTGCCGGCGCCATCGCGCGTGAGCATTTGGCGCGCGGACTCCAGCAGACGCTGCTCTTCCGCGAGTTCCTGTTCGAGAATTCGTCTGCGATCTTCGTCCCGGCGACGCTGTGTTGGCGCATCCACTCGGGCGGGGGCCGCGGCCTGCGCACCATCCGAGGGTGCGCGCGGCGCCGGAACGACCTGTTTTGGTGCGGGCTGCGGCACGGGTTCGAAGCACATCACCTTGCGAGCGTTCTTGACCGGCACATTCGCGAATGTCACCCGGCCCTCGGCATCGACGTACTTGCACGTCTGACCGGCAAGTGCCGGCGTTTCCACGACGGACAGAACCAGTGCCGTCGAGACGAGCGCGCACCGAAGGATCGAGGGATGAGGCATGGGTCTCCTGAATGCAGGCGCGGACGGGTCCATGGGGCCCGAGTTCTTTGCCGTGGAGTCTAAGGGACAGGCGAATGCTCCGCAATTGTGCGTCTCTCCATTGGCACTGCCCCGAGTGCTTCGGGCAGAAACGAAAAAGGCGGGGCCTTCGCCCCGCCTTTCCCAAGATCACGCTAGAGATTCCTGCGTTACAGGCTGTAGTACATGTCGAACTCGACCGGGTGGGTCGTCATGCGGAAGCGGGTGACTTCCTCCATCTTCAGTTCGATGTAGGCATCGATCATGTCGTCGGAGAAGACGCCGCCACGCGTGAGGAACTCGCGGTCCTTGTCGAGATGCTCGAGTGCCATGTCCAGCGACGAGCACACGTTCGGGACTTTCTTCGCCTCTTCCGGCGGGAGGTCGTAAAGGTTCTTGTCGATGGGGTCGCCGGGGTGGATCTTGTTCTGCACGCCATCCAGGCCGGCCATCAGCATCGCCGCGAACGCGAGGTACGGGTTCGCCGTCGGATCGGGGAAGCGCACTTCGATACGGCGGGCCTTGTCGCTCTGCACGAACGGAATCCGGATGGAAGCCGAACGGTTGCGGGCGGAGTAGGCGAGGTTGATAGGCGCTTCGAAGCCGGGCACCAGACGCTTGTACGAGTTCGTGCCGGGGTTCGTGATCGCGTTCAGCGCCTTGGCGTGCTTGATGATCCCGCCGATGTAGTAGAGCGCGAACTCGGAGAGGCCCGCGTAGCCGTTGCCCGCGAACAGATTCTTGCCGCCCTTCCAGACCGACTGGTGCACGTGCATGCCCGAGCCGTTGTCACCCACGACAGGCTTCGGCATGAAGGTGGCAGTCTTGCCGAACTGGTGTGCGACGTTGTGGATCGTGTACTTCATGATCTGGATCCAGTCGGCACGCTGGACCAGCGGGGCGAACTTGGTGCCGATCTCGCACTGGCCGGGCGCGGCCACTTCGTGGTGATGCACTTCCACCTCGACGCCCTGCTCTTCGAGTGCCAGGCACATGGCCGAACGCAGATCCTGCAGGGAGTCGACCGGGGGCACAGGGAAGTATCCGCCCTTGACCGGGGGACGATGACCCATGTTGCCGCCTTCCACGTCGAGGCCCGTCGACCAGGGCGCTTCGGAAGAATTGATCTTCACGAAGCAGCCGGACATGTCGACGTTCCACGTGATGCTGTCGAACACGAAGAATTCGGGCTCGGGACCGAAGTAGGCGACATCGCCCACGCCGGAGGACTTCAGATAGGCCTCGGCGCGCTTGGCGATCGAGCGAGGATCGCGGTCGTAGCCCTTGCCGTCGGCGGGCTCGATGACGTCGCAGGTGAGGATGAGGGTCGACTCGTCCGTGAACGGGTCCAGACGCGCGGAGGAGGGATCGGGCATCAGCAGCATGTCCGACGCCTGGATGCCCTTCCAGCCGGCGATCGAGGAGCCGTCGAAGGCATGCCCGTCCACGAACTTGGAGTCATCCAATGCCTTCGCAGGCACCGACACGTGCTGTTCCTTGCCCCGCGTATCGGTGAACCGGAAATCAACGAATTTCACTTCGTTGTCCTTGACCATATTCATGACGTCGGCTGGGGACATCCTTGCTTCTCCTAGACTTGAGTGGGTTATTTCGAGAAAGACCTGGCTGAGGTCAAAGGTTTTCGGGCGGTGAGCCCGACTTGGTGCAGATTCTGTGCCACGGCTTCTTGGCGAAAAAGCATTGTGCCACAATTCGTTAGCGCGGCTTGGCGGCTGCGAATTGCACCCATACGGGGCGTTACTTGGATCAATTGCACTGATATAGTGCATTCATCGCATTGCGGCTGGTGGACATTGCCGTGGCCGCAACGGAAAGGAGAGTGAGCGTGGGACGACTGACTGAAATCCTGGATGCGGCGCAAGCCCGGGCCAAGGCCCAGAACCTTCCTTACGACGGCGCGCTGCTGCCGGCGGAAGCCGGCGAACTTCTGGCGATCGCACCGGGTGCCAAGCTCATCGATGTCCGCACGCGGGCGGAGTGGGATTGGGTCGGTCGCATCCCCGGCAGCGTCGAGATCGAGTGGCAGACCTATCCGGGGGCACAACCCAACGCGGCATTTTCGCAGCAGCTGGCTGGGCAGGTCGACAAGGAGAGCCTCGCGATGTTCCTGTGCCGCAGCGGAGCGCGCTCCCATGCGGCGGCCGCGACGGCCAAGCAGCTGGGATTCACGTCGGTCTACAACATTCTCGAGGGCTTCGAGGGCGACAAGGACGCGACCGGCCACCGAAACGCCGTGGGCGGCTGGCGCAAGGCTGGGCTTCCCTGGGTGCAGAGCTGACACTGTCCTGACTTGCGGTCGCGGAGTCAGTCGGCGACCCAACGGATGAGGCCGGTCCAGTCCGTCACCAAGACTAGGATCCCGAAGACGATCCGGTACCACGCGAACACCGTGAAGTCGTGGTTCGCGACGTACCGGATCAGACCGCGCACGGCAATGATGGCGCTGACAAACGCAGCGGCGAATCCCACCGCGAAGAGAATCAGGTCATCCTGGGAAAGCACATCGCGGTGCTTGTAGAGGTCGTAGAGTCCCGCTGCCGTCAGGGTCGGGATCGCAAGGAAAAAGGAAAACTCCGTCGCCGCCTTCCGGGACAGCCCGAACAGCATGCCGCCGATGATCGTGGCCCCGGATCGCGACGTGCCGGGAATCAATGCGAAGGCCTGTGCACATCCCACCTTGATCGCATCGGACAGTTCCATCCGGTCGACGTCGTCGACGCGCACCCGGTACTGACGGCGCTCGATCCACAGGATGATGATGCCGCCGACGATGAAAGCCGTTGCCACCGGAATGGGGTGGAACAGGTAGGCCTTGATGTGCTTCCCCAGCAGCAGGCCGAGCGCTGCGGCCGGGACGAAGGCGATCAGCACGTTTCTCACGAAGCGCTGCTGGCGGGGATCCGAGGCGATGCCTCCGATCGCCGCCGCGAGCCGTGACCGGTACTCCCAGCACACTGCCAGGATGGCGCCCAGTTGAATGAAGATGGCGAAGGCCTTGGCCTTGTCGCCGGTGAAGCCGAGCAGTTGCTCGGTGATGATGAGATGGCCCGTGCTCGAGATGGGAAGGAACTCGGTGAGACCTTCCACGATCCCGAGGATCAGGGCCTTGATCAGCAGTGCGGGATCCATGGCGCGGCGGATTATAGCCGCGCATCGCACCCGGACCACGTCCGGAATGACGGGGTCCGGGCAGGCTCAGGCACGGAGGCGCCCGTTCGCGCTCAGGCCTTGGAGTAGATCTCCGATCCCTTGGTCACGAACTCCACGGCCTTCTCTTCCATGCCCTTCACGAGGGCCGCCTGTTCGTCCACACCCTGGTTCCGCGCGTAGTCCCGCACGTCCTGGGTGATCTTCATCGAACAGAAATGCGGCCCGCACATGGAGCAGAAGTGCGCGAGCTTCGCGCCCTGCTGCGGGAGGGTCTCGTCGTGGAAGTCCTTCGCGGTGTCCGGATCGAGGCCCAGATTGAACTGGTCCTCCCACCGGAACTCGAACCTCGCCTTGGAGAGCGCGTTGTCGCGAGCCTGCGCCCCGGGATGGCCCTTGGCCAGATCGGCCGCGTGTGCGGCGATCTTGTAGGCGATGATGCCGTCCTTCACGTCCTTCTTGTCCGGCAATCCCAGGTGCTCCTTCGGCGTCACGTAGCAGAGCATCGCGGTGCCGTACCAGCCGATCATGGCGGCGCCGATCGCGCTCGTGATGTGGTCGTATCCGGGCGCGATGTCCGTGGTGAGTGGTCCGAGGGTGTAGAACGGGGCTTCCTTGCAGTACTTCAACTGCAGTTCCATGTTCTCGCGGATGAGATGCATCGGGACATGCCCGGGGCCCTCGATCATCACCTGGCAGTCGTGCTTCCAGGCGATGTCGGTGAGTTCGCCGAGCGTCTTCAGTTCGGCGAACTGCGCCTCGTCGTTGGCGTCGTGAATGGACCCGGGACGAAGGCCGTCTCCCAGGGAGAAGGAGACGTCGTAGGCCTTCATGATCTCGCAGATGTCCTCGAAATGCGTGTAGAGGAAGGATTCCTTGTGGTGGGCGAGACACCACTTGGCCATGATCGACCCGCCGCGCGAGACGATGCCGGTCAGCCGCTTCGCGGTCATCGGGATGAACGGCAGGCGCACGCCCGCGTGAATGGTGAAGTAGTCCACGCCCTGTTCCGCCTGCTCGATCAGCGTGTCGCGGAAGATCTCCCAGGTGAGTTCCTCGGCGCGACCGTCGACCTTCTCCAGCGCCTGGTAGATGGGAACCGTGCCGATCGGCACCGGCGAGTTGCGGATGATCCACTCGCGCGTCTCGTGGATATGCTTGCCCGTCGACAGATCCATCACCGTGTCGCCGCCCCAGCGGATCGACCAGGTCATCTTCTCGACCTCCTCGCCGATCGAGGAGCTCACGGCCGAGTTGCCGATGTTGGCGTTGATCTTCACGAGGAAGTTGCGGCCGATGATCATCGGCTCGGACTCGGGATGATTGATGTTCGCGGGAATGATGGCGCGACCGCTCGCCACTTCGTCGCGGACGAACTCCGGCGTGATGGCCTTCGGCAGACGCGCGCCGAAGCTCTCGCCGGGATGCTGCCGGTGCAGCAGTTCGCCGTGGCCCTCGAGCCGTTGAGTCTCACGGATCGCGATGTATTCCATCTCGGGCGTGATGATGCCCCGTCGTGCATAGTGCATCTGCGTTACGTTGAGCCCCGCTTTTGCCTTGCGCGGCGTGCGCTTGAGGTCAAACTTGAACGCCGCGAGCGCAGGGTCCGCCAGGCGTTCCCGCCCGTAGTTCGACGTGGGGCCGCCCAGAGTCTCGGTGTCGCCGCGTTCCTCGATCCAGCGGCTGCGGATCGCCGGCAGCCCGCTGCGGATGTCGATGCGCGCTGACGGGTCGGTGTAGATGCCCGAGGTGTCGTAGACCAGAAGAGGCGCATTGGTTTCCGCGCCGAAGGAGGAGGGCGTGTCGGACTGGGAGATCTCGCGGAAAGGCACGCGGATGTCCTCGCGGGAGCCGGTGACGTAGACCTTGCGGGATCGCGGCAGCGGCTGGACCGCTGCGCTATCGACGGCCGCTTCGGCAGCCAGGAATTCCTTCGGAGCGTTCATTTGGGATCCTCTTGCGTGTATCAGGGGTCAGCGCCCGGCCGCGGGCCAGAGCGCGAAGAAGTGGTTGAGCGGGCCGTGGCCCGCGCCCACCGTGAGTTGGTCTGCTGCCCGGATTGCACCGGCGACGTAGGCGTGCGCTTCTGTCACTGCCTGCGCGACTGTCGGGCGTTGCGGCAGAAGCGCCGCGATCGCCGAGGAGAACGTGCAGCCGGTTCCGTGCGTGTTGCGGGTGCTGATCCTCGGCGCGGGAAGTTCGAGAGTCGCGCCGTCCCCGTCGAGTACGTCGATCAAGGTGGCGCCGCTGCCGTGCCCCCCTTTCACCAGCGCGAATCTTGCGCCCAGCGCGCGGAGATCGCGCGCTGCCGCCCGCATCGCGGCGGGGGACTCGTCGACTTCGCGGCCGAGAAGGTCGCCGGCTTCGGGGAGGTTGGGGGTGAGAACGGTCGCCAGCGGCAGGAGTTCCGCCCGAAGCGCGTCGACGGCATCGGCGCGGAGCAGCCGATCGCCGCTCTTGGCGACCATCACCGGATCCACCACGACGAAAGCCGGACGATGACGTCGGATGGCGTCTGCGACCACCCGCACGAGGTCTGCGGTGGCAAGCATGCCCACCTTGACTGCGTCGATGCGGACATCCGCGAACAGCGTGTCGATCTGCAGGCGCAGGAAAGCTGGTGATACGGATTCGATGCCCGTCACCTGGCGGGTGTTCTGCGCCGTCAATGCTGCAATGACGCCGCAGCCATAGGCGCGGAGCGCGGAAAACGTCTTGACGTCCGCCAGGATGCCGGCGCCGCCGGAGGGGTCCACGCCTGCAATGGAAACGACGTTCGGAATGGGGGGTGAAGCGGAATCGGTTTGCGACATCTTCCTACGCCGGCATTGCCCGGATCAGGTTCAAAGGGTTTGTCTCACCGCGGATGCGGACCCCTGTGTCTGTGTGGGAGGCTACCCCACCTCGATTACGGTTGCAAACGGCATCCTCGTGTCATTCCGGCGGGTGGTTCTCCTGTGCCATAATCGCCCGTTGACAGGTATCGAGCTCGAATCACGCATGGACATTGAGTTGGCCCGGGCCAACATGATCGAGAGCCAGATCCGCACGTGGGACGTCCTGGACCAGCGGGTCCTGGACGCCGTCGGCGCGATCCGGCGGGAGGATTTCGTGCCCCCGGCGTACCGGGATCTCGCCTTCGCGGATTTGGACATCCCCCTGGGTCACGGGCAGGTCATGCTCCCTCCCAAGCTCGAAGCGCGGTTCGTCCAGGAACTCGCGATCGCCCCCGGCGATCGGGTCCTCGAGATCGGTACGGGCTCGGGCTTCCAGGCGGCGCTGCTCGGCCGCCTTTGTTCCCAGGTCGTGAGCGTCGAGATCATCCCCGAGTTTGCCGAGGCCGCCAGGGCCCGGCTCGCACGTCTCTCCGTCACCAATGTCACGGTCGAAGCCGGCGACGGCGCCGATGGCTGGGCAAAGAACGCGCCCTATGACGCCATCCTGCTCACGGGGTCTGTTCCCGTCCTGCCCGAGTCTATCCAGCGTCAGCTGGCGGTCGGCGGACGACTCCTTGCGGTTGTGGGGTCGGCACCGATCATGACGGCTCAGCTGGTGACTTGCGTGGCCGCCGGCGTCTATCGCACGGAAGGTCTCTTCGAGACGAGCATCGCTCCCCTGCAGCACGCCCGAGGCCCGGGTCGGTTCGTATTCTGATGCGGCAGCTGGCTCCGGCGGAACTCGACTCCTGGTTGAACGATGCCGGCCGGCCTGCGCCCGCGCTGCTCGATGTCCGTGAGGCCTGGGAGCAGGACCGGGCACTCATCGCCGGGTCCGTTACGCTGCCGATGTCGCAGATCGTCGAACGCATGAGTGAACTCGATGCCGATCGCGACTGGGTCGTGGTCTGCCACCACGGCATGCGCAGTTATCAGGTGGCAATGTATCTGGAGCGCGCGGGGTTTCCCCGCGTCTACAATCTGCAGGGCGGTATCGACGCCTGGGCCCGAGAAATCGACCCGGCCATGCCCCGCTACTGAGTCAACCCGTATCCGTAAGACACTGAAGGAAGAGCACACCGCCATGCGCAAAGCCAAACTCGTGATCGCCTTGTTAGCAGCCCTCGGCGCAGGGACGGCGGCAGGCGCCGACCTGGTGTCCATCTACCGCGAGGCAGTGGCGTCCGATGCGCAGTTCGCGTCCGCCCGGGCGTCGTTCCTTGCGGGCCAGGAGAAGATCGCGCAGGGCAAGGCAGGGCTGCTTCCGCAGGTGACCGCGAATGCCAACCTCAACTACACGAACCTCGATGCGCGGTTCATCGGTGGCAATGCCTTCGCGGGTGGCCAGCGCGACTTCGGTACCCGGGTCTTCGGGGTGCAGCTCACGCAGCCCCTGTATCGCCCGCAGAACCGTGAGACTTATGAGCAGAGCAAGCTGCAGGCACTGATCTCGGAGATCCAGCTGAATGCCGCGTCACAGGATCTCATGGTCCGCGTGTCCCAGGCTTACTTCGACATCCTGCAGGCCCAGGCCAACCTCACGTTCATCCGCGCGCAGAAGTCGGCCATCGCCGAGCAGCTCGCCCAGGCAAAGCGCAACTTCATCGTCGGCACCGCGACCATCACCGATACCAACGATGCCCAGGCACGGTATGACCTGTCCGCCGCCCAGGAAGTCGGGGCCCTGAACGAACTGGAAGTGAAGAACCGGGCGCTGGCCGCCATCATCGGCAAGAACCCGGGCGGTCTGGCCGCCCCGGCGGAGCCGATCGTGCTCAACCGACCGGAGCCGGCCGACATGAATGCCTGGGTCGAGCAGGCGCAGGTGAGCAGCCTCCAGGTCGAAGTGCAGAAGACCGCAGTCGAGATTGCCGGTCGAGAAGTCAAGAAGCAGGACGCCGGACATCTGCCGACGATCGATGCGGTTGCCAGCTACAACGACACCAAGGCCAACGCCAGCACCTTCGGCTTCGGCAGCGAAGTCCGCCAAGCCGTGATCGGCGTCCAGCTGAACGTGCCGATCTATCTGGGTGGCGCAATCTCTTCCCGGGTTCGCGAGGCCGCGGCAAACCGCACAAAGGCGGAACAGGATCTGGAAGGGGCGCGCCGCTCCGCGGTGCTCGCCACCCAGCAGTCGTATCTCGGCGTCACGGCGGGCCTTGCGCAGGTCAAGGCGCTCGAGCAGGCGCTGCAGTCTTCTCTCGTGTCTCTCGAATCCACCAAGCTCGGCCGTGATGTCGGCGTCCGGACGTCGGTGGATGTGCTGAACTCGCAGCAGCAGGTCGCGAATGCTCGGCGCGATCTCGCGAAGTCCCGTTACGACACCATCGTCGCCCAGCTCAAGCTCAAGCAGGCCGTCGGCCGCCTGACCGTCGAGGACCTCGAGGCGGTCAACCGCCTGCTGCAGACCGAAGGCAAGTAATCCCCGGGACGACGCCGTGCCTACGGAGTCGTCTGCGGCCCTGCCCGATCGCAAGCGAGACCTCCGGTCGGGCGTACTCGGCCGGCGCGATGCTCTGCCAGTCGACTGGCGGGAACAGGCGGGCGACGCGATCTCCGCCAGGATTGCAGAGAGCATGAGCGCGCGAAATGCTCGCTGTGTCCTGAGCTACTCCAGCTTCCGCAGCGAATGGTCGTCGCTGCAGTTCAACCGCCACATCCTCGAGTCCGGCCGCGAGCTCTATCTGCCACGTGTGGATCGTGCGATCCGTCGTCTGGCGATCCATCGTGTGACGGACCTCGCTCATCTCCGGCCCGGCACGTGGCAGATTCCCGAGCCCGACCCGGAGTTGTGCCCCACGCTGACCGAACTGGACCGCATCGATTTCGTTGTCGTGCCGGGCGCGGCCTTCGATCGCTCGGGAGGGCGTCTCGGCTACGGCGGTGGGTTCTACGATCGCCTGCTGGTGGATCTGCCCAACGCCTTTCGCGCGGCGGCTGCGTTTTCGCTGCAACTCGTGGCGGAGGTGCCGGTCGAGCCGCACGACCAGCGAGTCGACCAGATTCTTACCGAGGGCGAGGCCTGGTCTGTGCAATCAGCGCGATGACGCGGTCGGTGGCGCCGCGATGCTCGCTGGCGAAGCGCAGGCCAGCGGCGGCCATCTCTTCCCGCGAGGCCCGGTCTCCCAATAGCCGCTGAACTTCCGCCGCCAGGCGTACCGGGTCTGGGACCGTGACAGCCGCCCCCGCCTTGATGGCGAGCCGGGTGGCATCCGCGAAGTTGAATGTGTGCGGCCCGATCAGCACGGGTACGCCCACGGCGCAGGCCTCGATCAGATTCTGTCCTCCCAGCGGCAGCAGGCTCCCGCCGATGAAGGCGACATCCGCGGCGTGGTAGTACGCGAACAACTCACCCATCGAATCGCCCAATACGACGCGGGTTTCCGGCCTGACTGCTTCCGCCGCGGACCGCCGCTGGAAGGCAATGCCGCGCGAGGCCAGCAGCGTTGCGACTTCCTCGAAACGCTGCGGATGTCGGGGAACCAGGACGAGCAGGGCGGCTGTCCGTTCCATCTGCTCCAGGGCGTCCAGCACGAGCGCCTCTTCTCCCTCGCGGGTGCTCGCGGCCATCCACACCGGGCGGTCGGTACCGAACAGTGTCCGCAGGACTTTCCCGGTCTCGGCCGAGGCCGGCGGTGGCGTGACATCGAACTTGAGATTGCCTGTGACCAGCACGTCCCGCGCGCCGAGGTGGGTGAGCCGCTGCGCGTCGGAGTGGGTCTGTGCTGCGACGGCCGTCAGCTTGCGAAGGGTCTCCCGCGTCAGCGTCGCGAGTCGGCCGTACCCGCGGGCTGATTTCTCCGACATGCGGGCATTCACGAGATACAGCGCGATGCGGCGGCGTGCCGCGGATCGGGCCAGGTTGGGCCACAGTTCCGTTTCCATCAGTAGCCCGAACTCCGGCTCGAAGGTATCGAGGAACCGCTCGACCGCCCACGGCAGGTCGTAGGGCAGATACACGCGAGACACCCGATCGCCGAAGAGCTGCTCGCCGGTTTCCCTTCCCGTCGGCGTCGTGTGGGTGAACAGGAGTCGATGCTGCGGATACTCCCGCATCAGTGCGGCCACCAGAGGCTGCGAAGCTCTCGTTTCGCCGACGGACACCGCGTGGATCCAGATCAGTCCACCGAAGGGGCGCGGACCGTACCGACCGAAACGCTCGCCCACGTGGGCGCGGTACTCAGGCTGACGGCGTCCCCGCAACCAGAGGTGCGCAAGTGCGGCCGGCACAAGGAGATGCAGGAACAGCGAATAGGCGGCGTACCAGAGGCGGATCACGCGACCCTCTTCAGGGCGGACAGCACATCCACCAGACTGGGCGGATGTCCCTTCGTTCCCACGTTGGACGCGATTCCTGGCGCGTACACGCCGGTCGCATCGGGGTCCGTTGTCACGTAGAGGCCTACGGTCGGGCGACCGAGTGCCGCCGCCAGATGCGTCAGCCCCGTGTCGACGCCGATACAGAATCGGGCGCGGCCCAGCACGGCCGCAAGCGTGCGCAAATTCATGCTGGGCGGGACGGTGGCACCACGCAGGCCCGCCGCGATGTGGTCGGCAGCCTCCTTCTCGTGCGGACTGCCCCACGGAAGCACGGACGTGAAGCCCTCCCCGTCGAGATGGGCGATGAGTTTCTTCCACTGGTGCACCGGCCACAGCTTGCTCTCCGCGCTGGAAGCATGGAGCAGCACGCCGAACGGGCGCTCCGGCAGCCAGTCATGGAGCTGGGTGGACGGCAGCCACGGGCGCTCGGGGTCGCGCGGCGCCGCGGCATCGCCCGCCACGGACTCGATCGACGGTGCTTCGATGCCGTAGGTCAGCGTGGCGGGAACCGGATAGCCGAGCGCCTTCGCCACGAGTTCGCGATTGCGCTGAACGGCGTGGCGTCCCCAGGGGACTTCGTGCACCTGGTCGTAGAAGGGCGCCAGCGGTTCCCGTGAACTCTTCCAGTCGAGCCCATGCCGCTGTCCGCGACCCATGCGGGTGACCAGCGCGCTCTTGAGCAGCCCCTGGGTGTCGAGCACCGCGTCATACTCGGTGCTGCGGATGCGGGCCTTGAGTGCCGAGATCGCCCGCCAGGTGTCGCCTTGGAAAATCTCCCGCCGCCAGCGGCGCAGCTCACAGGGTATCGCAGCGCGCACCTTCGGATGCAACTCGGGAATCGCGGCGAATGCGCGCTCCACGACCCAGTCGATCGTGCAGCCCGGAAACTGTGCGGTCAGATCCGAGACCACCGGAAGGTTGTGCACGACGTCCCCGAGCGAGGAGGTCTTGACCAGGAGGAAGGAGGGCGGCAAGTCGGAGCGGGAGGCGGCGACGAAGGTCGTCGTTCTTGAATACCGGGCGATTATAGTTTTGCCCGTCGAAGGGCAGGCGGCTTTCGGATCGCCCGCACGATCCGATGTGGCAGCCGGGGTTCAAGTTGCGTCTCGAGGAGGCAGGAATGGGTACGGTGGTGATCGTCGGAGCCGGGTTCAGCGGCAGCATGGTGGCGATCCATCTTCTGGCCCGGCGCGATCCGACGCTGCGGGTCCGGGTGGTGGAACGGGCACGTCGGTTCGGTCCGGGGCTGGCCTACGGCGCCGTGGAGCCTGCCCATCTGCTCAACGTCCCGGCCGGCAACATGAGCGCGTTTGCTTCCGACCCGGACCACTTCCTGCGGTTTGCCCGGCAGCGGTGGCCCTCGGCGACGGCCGGCGACTTCCTCCCCCGAGCCACCTACGGCGACTACCTGGAGCACCTCCTGCGCGCCGAGTTGCGGGCGAGCGCCGAAACCGCGGAATGCCTTGCCGACGACGTGGAGTCGATCCACCGCGAAGGGCAGCACGGGGGATTTCTCGTCTCGCTGAGATCGGGTAAGCACTTCGATGCAGACGCGGCCGTCCTGGCGACCGGCAACTTTCCACCCGCCGATCCCCTCGCCCGGTTCGGGGCCGCGCTCGACGAGCCGCGCTACGTGCGGGATGCCTGGGCCCCGGGTGCGCTTTCCGGCGTCATGCCGGGAGAGCGAGTCCTCCTGATCGGGTCCGGACTGACTGCGCTGGATGTTGCCCTGTCGGTTCACGCGAGGGGTGCGGGCCACATCGACTGCGTATCGCGCCACGGCTGGACACCCCTGGCCCACCGGGTGCCGACACTGCCGTCCCGCGCGACACCAGTGCAGGAGCGCATCCTCGCCATGCCGCCGACCGCGCGCGGATACCTCCGTTGCCTGCGCGAGACCGCCAAGGAGGTCGAGCGGGACCATGGACAGGACTGGCGGGATGTCGTGGGCGGGATCCGCTCGATTACCCCCCGACTCTGGGCGCGTCTGCCTCTTGCGGAAAAGCAGCGCTTCCTGCGCCATCTTCGAACCCTGTGGGATGTCCATCGGCACCGGTGTGCGCATACCGCGGCGACGTCGTTCACCGGTCTCTTCGCCCAGGGGCTGCTCGACTTGCATGCCGGACGGATCGCGGCCGTGTCCTGGGGGCGCGACGGGGTCGAGGTGACACTGCAGGGGCGGGATGGCAGTTCCAGGGTCCTGCGCGCAGACCGCGTCGTCAATTGCACCGGCCCCCAGGGCAATCCCGCGAGGGTCGACGACCCGTTGATCACGGCACTCGTCGCCAGCGGAACCATCGTCCCGGACGACCTCGGGCTGGGGATCGCCGTCGACGCCGACGGCCGGGTCGTCGATGGGAGCGGGAACGTCGTCCAGGGACTGTTCGTCGTCGGACCTGCGCTGCGCGCCCGCGACTGGGAGGCAACGGCCGTCCCGGAGCTTCGCGTGCTTGCCGAACGCACTGCCGAGGCGGTGTCCCGCGCTGCCTGCTGACGGGTTTGCGGCGCCGGGCGAGGGCCTGCGCGATCTGCATGCAGTTTGGGTTTTCCAGGGGTCTCCGGCGATGGATTTCTGGTATCTTCGAACGATTACCAGGGGTTTGCGGGAGACAAGATGCTGAAAGCATCCATTCCTGAGAGACTTGACTTTTTGTTATTCTCATCGCGACCCGGATGAGCAGGAGAACTCTTCCTGCGACCGAACCGTTACCTATGCTGGGTTTGGATTCGAGGCAGATCCGTTTTTCGGATTGTATCGGTCGAGTCGCCTCGGCCACGATGGCATAACCAAATTTCGAGAGGATGAATGAGAATTCTGGTCACGGGTGCAACGGGGTACAAGGGATCGGTTCTGGTACCCAAGCTACTGGCCGCCGGGCATGACGTCATCGCCTTCGACGTCATGTGGTTCGGAAACTTCCTCCCCCAGCACCCGAGGCTTCGGGTCGTGCAGGGCGACGTGCGCGACATCGCGCAGGTGCCGCTGGTCGGAGTCGACTGCATCATTCACCTGTCGTCCGTGGCGAACGATCCTTGCGGCGATCTCGACCCGAAGCTCACCTGGGAGATCAGTGCGCTGGCCACGATGCAACTGGCCGACCAGGCGGTACGCACCGGGGTGCGCCAGTTCATCTACGCCTCGTCCGGGAGTGTCTACGGGGTGAAGGAGGAGGCACAGGTCACGGAAGATCTGGAGCTCAAGCCGATCTCCGAGTACAACAAGACCAAGATGGTGGCTGAGCGCGTTCTGCTCAGCTATCAGGACCAGTTGGTGGTGCAGATCGTCCGCCCTGCCACAGTATGCGGTTGGTCGCCCAGAATGCGGCTGGATGTTTCCGTCAACATGCTCACCATGCAGGCGCTGTCGAAGGGGCATATCACTGTATTTGGCGGTAAGCAGACGCGACCTAACATCCACATGGATGACATCACGGACGTGTACCTGCATTTTCTCGCTCACCCCGAGTACACTGGCATTTATAACGCCGGATTCGAGAACATCTCCATTCTCGACATCGCCGAGAGAGTCGCACGGCATGTGCCCGCGAAGATCACCGTAACCGAGTCCAACGACCCGCGGTCCTACCGGGTCAATTCCGACAAGTTGCTCGCCACCGGCTATGTGCCGAAGAAGACTGTCGAAGACGCCATCCGGGAGATCACTGCCAGGTTCAAGGCCGGTGAACTCAAGGACGAGGATCGTTCCTACAACCTGAAGTGGATGCAGCGCGAGGTCGTCAAGTGACTGGTCCGGCGTTGAATGCTCTGAGGCATGTCGTCGACTACTCCGAGCGCCTGCAGGCCGTCCTGCAACGTTCCGATTGGTCGGGTGTCGTTCGACTCTCCGAAGCCTTGCGTGACTGCTGGGCCAAACGGCAGCAGGTCTTCCTGTGTGGGAACGGCGGCAGCGCGGGCAATGCGATTCACCTGGCGAATGATTTCATCTACGGGATTTCCAAGCGGCACGGTTCCGGCCTGAGAGCCATCGCGCTGCCCGCCAACGCGGCGGTCCTTACCTGCCTGGCCAACGATACCGGTTACGAAGAGATCTTTGCGAAGCAGCTGGCTGTTCAAGCATCCGCCGGTGATCTGCTGATCGTGTTGTCCGGGAGCGGCAACTCTCCGAACATTCTCAGGGCGCTGGAGGAAGCGCGCGCCATCGGCATGAGTTCTTGCGCGGTACTGGGGTATGGCGGCGGCAAGGCCAAGGCCATGGCGGATTGCGCGATTCACTTTCCCGTGGACGACATGCAGATTGCCGAAGACCTGCAACTGGTCGTCGGGCACATGGCCATGCAGTGGCTCTACGACAATCAACCTGACGGTGTCTAGCCGGTGGCGGCCCCTGAAAAGTACCTGGTCCTGGGCTCCAACGCGTTCTCTGGAGCCAGCTTCGTAGACCACCTGCTGAAGCAGGGTTCGGAGGTGCTCGGAGTATCGCGGTCGGACGAGCCGCACCGTGCATTCCTGCCGTATCGCTGGTCAGGCGAGCCCGCGAACTTTCGATTCTTTCGGCACGATATCAACACGGACCTCGACGGGCTGATGTCGCTCATCGCTACCGAGCGCCCGACCCGCATCGTGAATTTTGCGGCGCAAAGCATGGTCGCCGAGAGTTGGCGCAATCCCGACCACTGGATGATGACCAATGTCGTGTCCACAGTCCGTTTGCACGAGCGGCTGCGCCATTGTGATTTTCTCGACAAGTACGTGCATGTGACCACGCCCGAGGTCTACGGCAGTACGTCGGGGTGGGTCAAGGAGGATGCACCGTTCAACCCGAGCACGCCCTACGCGGTGTCGCGGGCGGCCGGCGACATGAGCCTCCGGTCGTACTACAAGGCCTATGAATTCCCCGTGCTGTTCACGAGGGCCGCCAATGTGTTCGGTCCGGGTCAGCAGTTGTATCGGATCATTCCTCGGACGGTGCTGTTCATCCGGCTCGGACGCAAGCTTCAGCTCCATGGGGGGGGGCATTCCCAACGATCCTTCATTCATATCGACGATGTTTCCGCCGCCACCCGGAGGATTGCCGAGGAGGGCCGGTTGGGCGAGACCTACCATATCTCCACGGATCGCCTGATCAGCATACGCGACCTGGTTGCCATGATCTGCGCGAAGATGGGCGCCCGGTTCGAGGATCACGTCGAAGTCGTGGGCGAGCGGCTCGGCAAGGACTCCTTCTATCAGCTCGACAGCACACGCCTGCGCGGCGAGCTGGGGTGGACGGATCGTCTTTCCCTCGAGACCGGCATAGAGCAGACCGTTGCGTGGATCGACCGCTTCTTCGAGGAGATCAAGATATTGCCATTCGACTACGTTCACAAGCCTTGAGCAATCCCGACAGATGACTTTGCCGAGCGGCACTTCCTCCATCGCCGACCTCGAGAGGCGCGCGCGCGAACTGCGCGCGCAGATCATCGAGAATTCTCATCGCACCCAGACACCCCATCTCGGGTCCTGCCTGTCGTGCGTGGATGTACTCGTGGCTGCCTACTTCTCGGCGCTTCGGATCGATCCGACCAGACCCAGAGACACAGGTCGGGATCGTTTCATCCTCAGCAAGGGGCACGGAGCGCCCGCGCTGTTTCATGTGCTGGCCATGCGAGGGTTCTATCCCGCGTCGATGCTTTCGGACTACGGCGTCGACGGCGGTGTATTTGCCGAGCATCCGCCAACGCCGGATCATCTCCCCGGTATCGAGGCGGCGACCGGGTCTCTTGGGCACGGGCTTCCCCTGGGACTGGGCATGGCGTTGGCCGGCCGGATTCAAGGCCGACCCTACAACGTCTTTGCGCTTTTGAGTGACGGCGAATGCAACGAGGGTTCCGTCTGGGAGTCCGCCATGCTGGCCGCCGCACAGAGGGTCGACAACCTCATGGTCATCGTCGATTTCAACAAGTGGCAGGCCACCGGGCGCAGCGAAGAGGTCATGGCGCTTGCGCCATTGGCTGACAAGTGGCGTGCATTCGGCTGGAACGCGTGCGAGGTCGATGGGCACGACATGGCTGCGCTGGTCGAGATCCTGTCGCGCGTTCCCGATGGCGGCGGCAGGCCGTTGGCCGTCGTCGCTCATACCGTCAAAGGCAAGGGTGTGTCTTTCATGGAGGATGACAACAACTGGCACTACCGCATTCCGTCGGCCGATGAAGTGGCGCGTGCCAAGGTCGAGCTCGGGGTGGGCGCATGAGAAACGCATTCGCGGACGAGATCACCCGCCTCGCTCCGGAGGATCCGCGCCTTGTTCTCCTGTCCGGAGACATCGGCAACAAGCTGTTCGACAAGTTCAAGGCGGCCGGGCCGGGGCGATTCTTCAACTGTGGTGTCGCCGAAGCAAACATGATGGGCGTCGCGGCCGGCATGGCGCTGTCGGGACTTCGGCCCGTGATCTACACGATCACGCCGTTCACCACCACTCGCTGCTATGAGCAGATCCGGGTCGATGTGTGCTACCACGGGGCGCCGGTGATCATCGTCGGCACGGGCTCGGGCTTGTCCTACGCGGAACTCGGTCCGACCCACCACTCCTGCGAGGATCTCGCGATCCTCCGCGTGCTCCCGGGGATGACCGTGCTGGCGCCTTGCGATAGCACGGAGTTGCGGCATCTCCTGCGCGCCGCACTGAAGCACGACGGTCCTGTCTACATGCGGATCGGCAAGAAGGGCGAGCCGCCGATCCTGCCGGACCCGGCGCCATCAATCGAGATCGGGCGTGCTGTTCGGGTGAGAGATGGCCGTGATGTGTGTCTGATCGGTTGCGGCACGATCATGTCCGAGGTGATCAAGGCTGCGGACATCCTGTCCGCGCAGGGGGTTTCCGCGAGGGTGGAGAGCTTTCATACCGTGAAACCGCTCGATCTCCGATGTCTGGACGACGCCTTCCGTGACTTCGGGCTGGTGGCGGTCTGCGAGGAACACGGCCGACTCGGCGGGCTTGGATCAGCGGTGGCTGAATGGAAGTGTCAGCAACGCGGAGACCTCGGTCGACTGATCAGCTTCGGCGTGGATGACGAATTCATGCATGAGGTCGGTTCGCAGGAGTATGCGCGTCGCCGCTTCGCGATCGACGGAGAGAGCATCGCGACCCGGGTCGCGACGACGCTCCGGCAGTGACGGACCTTGATGGCACTGCGGCCCGGGCACCTCGGCATCGATTTCGACAACACGATTGTCTGCTACGACGGCGTGTTCCACCGGGTCGCGCTCGAGCAGGGGCTCATTCCTCCGGGGGTGGAGCGCAACAAGGTCGCAGTCAGGGATTGGCTGCGCCGCGTCGGGAAGGAAGACGCCTGGACGCAGATGCAAGGTTATGTCTATGGCGCCAGGATGGGCGACGCCGAGATGTATCCGGGGGTGCGTGAGTTCCTGGCCGCGGCGCGCAATGCGGGCTTGCCAATGTCTATCGTCAGCCACAAGACCCGTCATCCTTTCCTGGGCGAACGATATGATCTTCATGCTGCGGCCACGGCTTGGGTGGACGAGTTTCTCCGGGACGACGCGGGCCCGTTCGTCGCAGCCGATCGAATCTACTTCGAAACGACTAAGGACGCGAAGTGGTCGCGGATCGCCGCGACCGGCGCGACGCACTTCATCGACGACCTCCCGGAGATTTTGCTGGCGGATGCCTTTCCAGCCGGGGTGCAGCGCATTCTGTTCGATCCCGACGCTCATCATGGCTCGATCGGCGCCGATGTGCGGTCGCTGCAGTCCTGGTCGGAGTTGCAGATCTGGTTCGACGCATGCTGACGGCCCCAGAGCACCTCGATGACGATGCCTTGCACGAGTTGCTTGAGCGGGCAGGCAAAGGGTCGGCCGTGGCCAGGTTCCGCGACGGTCCTGGTGGAGGCAACAACCGGGTGTTCCTCGTGGAGACAGGCGCCGACCGGTACATCGCGAAGTGGTACTTCTCCCATCCGGCGGATACGCGGGACCGGCTGCATGCCGAGTACGCCTTCCTGCAGTATGCGCAAGCGCTGGGTCGAACGGACGTCCCGACTCCCCTTGCCATACTACCCGAGCGGCGTCTCGCGTTGTACGAGTACATCTCGGGTGAGAAGCTCGCCGTTGAAGACATCCGTGCGACTCACGTCGATCAGGCCGCGTCCTTCCTTTGCGCGCTGAACGGACCAGAGCGCCTGATACGCGGCTCGGCGCTCCCTTCGGCATCGGAGGCACGCTTCAGCATCGCGGGGCAGATCGAAGCCGTCGACGGTCGCGTCGCCCGGCTCGCGGATGTCTCCGACGCCACGCCGGAGGATCGCGACGCTCGAGACGTTGTCGCGAATCTCCGCCGACTGATGGACACCTTCGCATCGACGATCGCAAAGACGGCCGTTGATCTCGGTCTTGACCCTGAGGCGGAGCTTTCGCCGTCGTCGCGCTGCGTCTCGCCGTCCGACTTCGGGTTTCACAACGCTTTGCAGCGTCCGGACGGCACGCTGTGCTTCCTCGATTTCGAGTACGCGGGCTGGGACGATCCGGCCAAGATGATCTGTGATTTCTTCTGGCAACCGGCGGTGCCGGTGCCTCGCACGTATTTCGACGGGTTCCTGCGGCAGTGTGTTGCGTACGCGGACGACGCCGATCGACTGATGTCACGCGCGCGATTGCTGATGCCGCTGTTCGGCGTGAAGTGGGTCTGCATCGTTCTGAACGAGTTTCTGCCCGCTGCGGCCCAGCGCCGCCGCTTCGCCAACGCGGGAAAAGATCCTCAGGCGCGCAAGCGTGCCCAGATCGCCAAAGCCCGGCGACTCATCGACTCTCTCAACAACTAGCTGCCCCACATGGCCTATATCGACTTCCTCTCCGCCGTTCACAAGAGCACCACGCGAGACTACCTTGCGCGGGTCAACGATCCCGAATTCCCGAAGGCCAGGGCCGCCGAGCTCGCCAAGAAGTTCGACTTCGACTACTGGGACGGCGACCGGCGTATCAACTATGGCGGCTATCGGTACATGGAAGGTCGATGGGAGAAGGTGGCGCGTGCCATGGTCGATCACTATGGCCTCAAGGCGGGGGATTCGATTCTCGATATCGGCTGCGGCAAGGGATTCCTGCTCTACGACTTCACCAAGGTCGTGCCGGGTATCAAGGTCACCGGCATCGACATATCACAGTACGCGATCGACAACGCCAAGGAAGAGATTCGGGATCATCTGCAGGTCGCCAATGCCAATCGACTGCCGTTTGCGGACGGATCCTTCGACCTCGTGTTTTCCCTCAACACCCTGCACAACCTTCACTGCTACGACCTCGACCCGGCGTTGCGGGAGATGCAGCGCGTGGGGCGGAAGCATCGCTATCTCTGTGTGGAGTCCTATCGCAACGAACGCGAGAAGGCCAATCTGCTCTACTGGCAGGTCACGTGCGAGGCCTTCAACACGCCCGAGGAATGGGAGTGGTGGTTCCGGCAGACCGGATTCACCGGCGACCATTCCTTCATCTACTTCGAATGAGCGGATTGTCCATGCCAGCACTTCCCAAGACTACGAGAGCCGCGATCCTGACAGAACTCAAGGCGCCTCTTGTCGTCGCCGAGATCGGCCTTCCCGACACGCTTGCCGTCGGCCAGGTACTCGTGAAGATCCATTTCAGCGGTATCTGCGGGTCCCAGCTTGGTGAGATCGACGGCGCAAAGGGTGAGGACCGTTTCCTCCCGCATCTTCTCGGTCACGAAGCGTCGGCCACGGTCCTGGAGATCGGACCGGGCGTCAGACACGTGAAGCCCGGCGACAAGGTTGTGATGCACTGGCGCAAGGGCCTCGGTATCGAAGCCGCCACGCCGACCTACACATGGAATGGCGCCAAAGTGAATGCGGGGTGGATTACCACCTTCAACGAGCACGCGATCGTTTCCGAGAATCGCGTTACGCCGATTCCGGCCGATAGCGACCTCGAAGTGGCTGCCTTGTTCGGTTGCGCCGTCACGACAGGTTTCGGCGTGATCGAAAACAACGCCAAGGTGCGCATCGGGGAATCGGTCGTCGTCTTTGGCGCCGGCGGTATCGGCCTGAACATCGTGCAGGCCGCAGCTCTCGTATCGGCCTACCCGGTCATTGCGGTCGACCTCCACGACAACAAGCTCGAATTGGCGAGGCGCATGGGGGCTACGCATTGCATCAACAGCAGTACCGGCGACGTCAGGCAAGCCATTGTCGAGATCGTTGGCACGGCAGGCGTAGACGCGTTCGTCGACAACACGGGTCTGCCGGCCATCATCGAGATGGGCTATCAGATCACCAAGCCGCAGGGCCGAGTGACACTCGTCGGCGTGCCCCGGAAGGGCAACAACGTCAATCTCTACTCCTTGCCACTGCACTTCGGCAAAGGGTTGTCGGGGTCCCACGGCGGCGAAGCGGTGCCGCAGACCGACATTCCCCGATACCACCAGCTCTATCGGGCTGGCCGCATCCGGCTGCGCGAACTCATCACCGACCACTTCACGCTTGACCAGATCAACGATGCGATTTCGGGAATGCGCAGCGGGCGCATTGCCGGACGTTGCCTTGTGGCGTTCTGATTCAGAGGAACTTCAAGCGGGCGTCCATCATGCCTGACAACGAATCCAACCTCAGTAGCGGGGAACGAAGGCGGCGACAACTTCGCGCGTCGTCGTTGCGCATCGCCATGAACGACCTTGCTGGTGCGTTTCTCGGTTCGCCGGTCTGGTGGTACCTTGCCTGGCAAGATATCCGGCAACGCTATCGGCGTTCGGTCCTCGGCCCGTTCTGGCTCACGGCGAGCACGGGGATCATGCTTGCGGCGATGGGACCTCTCTACGGTGTGCTGTTCAAGCAGCCGCTGAATTCCTACTTTCAGCATCTTTCCCTGAGTTTCGTGGTGTGGACCTTTGTTGCCAGTGCCATCACGGAAAGCTGTACGGCTTACATCACGGCCGAGGGGTTCATAAAGGAAGTGGGTCTGCCATACACCACGCACATCACACGTGTTCTGGTGCGCAATGTCATCGTCTTCGGACATAACTTGCTCGTGGTGGTGATCGTGCTCATGGTCTTTCCGCCAGAGGTCTGGGTCCGGTGCCTTTTGGCCGTACCCGGACTGCTGCTCGTGACGATCAACCTCTTCTGGATTGGATCGATCCTCGCACTCGTCAGCACTCGTTTCCGAGATATCCCTCAGATCGTGGTGGCCGTGGTTCAGGTCGCGTTCTTCTTGACCCCCGTTGTGTGGAAATCGGAGATGCTGGGGGATCACGAAGGTATCACGGTCTACAACCCGCTATACCATCTTGTCGAGGTGGTGCGCACGCCGTTGCTCGGCAAGCACCCCCAGTCGATCTCGTGGGTAGTCCTGTCGGTATCGGCAATCGTGGGTCCGGTCATCGCGATGTATGTCTTTGGGCGTTTCCGATCGAGAATCGCATATTGGGTCTAGCGGTGTTTCGGGCTCAGGTGGTCGCTGATGAAACAACCGGAGAGGAAGGAGTATCGTGGTGATGAGTTCGACGCACATATCGGGACAAGGCCAGGGGAAGGCGGCGAAGTACGGGCTGCTGACTGGGTGTTGCAACGGAAGCATCCCATGTCCGATGGACAGCGAGCGTCATGGCTAGAGTGAGGGCGCAGGACATCGTTGTCGAGTTTCCGATTTATGCGTCCGGGACCCGCTCCTTGAAGAAGGCGATCATGAACACCGCGACAGGTGGTGTTCTGGCTCGGGACGCATCGAACCGGATGATAGTGAGGGCGTTGGATGGTTTGACATTCGAGCTGAACGAAGGCGATCGAGTCGGTCTGATTGGTCACAATGGGTCCGGGAAGTCGACGCTGCTTCGAGTTCTTGCCGGGGTGTATGAGCCGCGCCAGGGATACCTGAGTGTCGAAGGCAAAGTCGCGTCCATGCTCAGCATCACGCTGGGCATGGACATGGAGGCGACGGGCATCGAGAACGTGTTCATGCGCGGACACATCATGGGTGTGAAACCACGGCGAATGCGTGCGATGCTCGACGATATCGCGGAATTCGCCGAACTCGGTGAGTATCTTGACTTGCCAATGAAGACATACTCAACCGGCATGATGATGCGGCTTGCGTTTGCGGTTAGCACATCCATTGACGCCGATATCGTGTTGATGGACGAGTGGATTAGTGTGGGGGACGCATCATTTGCCGAAAAGTCGCGGTTGCGTATGGACAAACTGGTTCGAGAAGCCAAGATCGTAGTCTTGGCCACGCACAACCACGGCCTGGTGAGAAGCATGTGCAACCGGATTATCCGTCTAGAACACGGGGCGATGGTTGCGGACCAGGATGTGTGAGTGAATGAACGAAACGCAGGCCTGCTCGGGAACAAGGGGTGGGTCGTCCCGGAGGACGTACAGAATGCGCCGAGACAGTTTTCCACCTGATACGAAAATGATCATCCGAACATAGCGATCCAAGCGAAAATGAGCGCCTGTGAATGTCTTGTGTGTGGTTTGGAGAGCCTCCGGGCAGTGAAGTCGTTCGAGCGTCTTCATCGTGTCACTTCAGACTCCAGGATCTGGGCCCCGGGAGGCGAGGTTGCCTGGTGTGAGTCATGTGGGACAGCACAGAAGCTGATGACGCCCGCTCTCCGCGAAGACATTGCCCAGGTCTACGCGACCTACGATCTCTACTTTCAAGGGGACGGCTCCGAACAGAAGATCTTCGTCGATGGCGTCGGCTTGCCTCGATCGTCTCGTCTCGTGCAGCGGGTTCTCGGGGCCAATCCAGCCATCGGAGACCAAGCAGAAGTGGCTTGGCTTGATTTCGGTTGCGGGAAAGGGCACCTCCTGCGGGCGCTTTCTAGCCTGCGGCCTTCTTGGATGCTCTACGGCGCGGACTTGAGCGAACGCAATCGTTCGTACGTCGAGTCCATCCCGGGTTTCCAGACCTACTGGGCGGGCAGCACGAGCGCCATCGATGAGACGTTCGACGTCATATCCCTCTCACATGTTCTGGAGCACGTGGGTGATCCGCGGACTTTTCTTCGCGAGCTGCGAGACCTCCTTCGTCCCGGCGGCATCATCGTCATCGCTGTGCCCGACGCGAAGAGAAACCCGTTCGACCTGCTGGTGGTCGACCACGTTCTTCATTTCACGACCTCCGGACTTGCGCGTCTGCTTTCCGGCGCGGGTTTCCGCGACTTTGTGTTGGACGACCGAACTCTCGGCAAGGAACTGCTGGTCACGGCGAGGCGCGCGGAGGACGTTCCCCAGGTCGTGGGGGAATCGTTCAATGGGACGGTGGCTTCGAGAACGGTTGAGTTGGCGTTGGCGGATAGCGTCCATTGGTTGGAGTCTCTGGTGCCATGGAGCCAATCCGTTGTCGATGCCTCCACGGTGGGCGTGTTTGGTACCGCGCTTGCGGCAACGTGGCTCCACCATACAGCCAATTGTCGCTTCGAGTTCTTCGTCGAAGAAGATCGCGATCGCGTGGGCCGGAGTTACCTCGGGCGGGCGGTCGTATTCCCAACGGATGTGCCGCCAGGGGCGGCAGTGCTGGTACCGCTTCCCGGCGAGGTGGGAGAACGGGTGTGTGAGCGGCTGAACCAGTCGCCCGATCGTCGGTACCTCCCGCCACCCGCTGCGGTGTCCGCTTGAGTACAGGAAGGCCTAGATGCTCTTCAACTCGCCCGAGTTCATCGTCTTGTTCCTTCCGATCACACTGGGCTTCGCCTATCTGCTTGCCGCCAAGATGTCACGAAGGGCAGCGGTTGCCTGGATGGTGGTCGCATCGTGCTTCTTTTACGCATGGTTCAGCGCGAAGCTTTTGGCCCTTCTTTTCCTGTCGATCGTGTTCAATTTCGCCTTGGGCTCCATGCTTTCCGCGAGCCGCCGGCGACAGCAAACGCCAGCGCTGACGTGGCTGGTGATTGGCATCGTTGCCAATCTGTCGGTGCTTGCTTACTTCAAGTACGCAAACTTCTTTATCGAGAATGTCAATTTCGCCTTCAACCAGCAGTACGTCTGGCATGCGGTGCTGTTGCCGATCGGCATCTCGTTCTTCACGTTTCAGAAGATCGGTTTTCTCGTGGATGCCTACAGAGGAGAAGCGGAAGACTACGACTTCCTCAACTTCTGTCTGTTCGTCATGTATTTTCCCCAACTGATCGCGGGTCCGATCGTGCATCACAAGGACTTGATTCCGCAATTCAAGGATCCACGGGCTTTCCGGTTCTCCTCGAGTGATTTCAGCGCCGGCATGTCGTTGTTCGCTCTCGGTCTGGTGAAGAAGGTTTTTGTGGCCGATGGCATGGCAGTGATGTCGGATGCTGTGTTTACTGCCGCGAATACGGGTGGGGGGCTCGGCCCTATGGACGCGTGGACCGGCGCTCTGGCATTCACGTTTCAGATCTATTTCGATTTCTCCGGGTACTCGGATATGGCGATCGGGTTAGCCCTGATGAGCGGCATTCGCTTGCCGTCGAACTTCAACTCCCCGTACCAGGCAGAGAGTATCGTCGAGTTCTGGCGCAGGTGGCACATGACGCTTTCTCGATTCATGCGCGATTACATCTACGTTCCACTAGGCGGCAATCGGCTCGGGAAGGCTCGCCGCTTCTGCAATCTCATGCTCACGATGCTGATTGGCGGGCTATGGCACGGTGCGGCGTGGACCTTCGTCGCTTGGGGTGGGTTGCATGGTGTGTTTCTCATTCTGAATCACGGCTGGGGAGCGGTAAGCAAGAAATGGGGGGCGCAGTGGTTGTCAGGGCGTCTCGGTCGGTGGGGTGGTCGCGTGTTGACGTTTCTTGTGGTGGTGATAGCGTGGGTCTTCTTCCGGGCTGAGTCGTTCTCGGCGGCTTGGGAGGTCTGCCTCGCCATGACGGGCCTGCGCCATCCCGCTGCCGCATCAGCCGGCGTAGTCGACATGCCGCCGTTCGCGAGACTGGGGCTATTCCTTGGACTTCTTCTTTGGGTATGGTGCGTCCCTAACGCGTCGATCCTGTTGCAGCGCTTCCGGCCCGTGCTCGAGCAGTTGCCCAAGACAAGGATTCCGACATTGTTTCAGCATGTGTTCCATAGACTGCGGCTGGTCGACGCAGCCGGTGAGGTGACCTTAGGCACAACCGCAGGAGCCATTGCCGGCATTCTCGTTCTGAGTGTGCTGATCTACCAGTCGGTGCGTGGCGTTGCGCTACAGCAGTTCATATACTTTCAGTTTTGACGAACCATGAAAGAGCGGCGATTCGTCTACGGTTTCTTGGGCACAGTGCTCGCCGGTACCGCTCTTGCCGTCCTCGCAAACGTCCTCGTGGACCCGTTCTATCGCTTCGATCTCGTCACCGCTGCCGGAGTGAATGCGCAACGATACGAGTTTTCGAGCAACATCAGGATGGGAAAGGCCGGAGCGATCTGCGCACGAAAGCCCGCCATCGTCATACTGGGTTCGTCCCGAGCGGAAGTGGGGCTGAATCCTCGGGCCCCCGCGTTCCGTGGCGCCACGGTGTACAACCTGGCCATGCCGGGAACCGGCATCGGCGAGATGCTCGACACGTTCAGGCACGCAGTGCACGCCAGTCCGGAGTTGAGCCAAGCCGTGATTGCTCTCGATTTCTTCATGTTCAATGCGCACCGGGAAGCAGTTTTGTTCGGGACCGAAGTCTTCGATTTCGACAGGCAACGCTTATTGCTCCATCCAAGCGACACCTGCCTGGACAACTTCCGCGAGGATTGGCAGCGTCTCGTCGGAGGGAAAGGTCTCGTCTATTCGTTCAGGACTCTGATGTCGCAAAAGAGCGACGTGGAGCGGAATCAGGTCGACACTCTCGAGAAGGCCGCGTGGTGGATGGCGTTGTACGACAAAGATGGATTCAGGGGCAGTTCCTACCGCATCCTCGAAGCGGTGGCTCTGGGGGGCCTAGACGTTGGACCTCACGTCCACGACGATCCGCCGCGAGACTGGGTCAGCTATCAGGCTTGGGGTGACTTGCACGTCAAGGCCGGCGCATACGCCAAGGCAATCGAGGATTTCTCGCAGGCGTTGAAAGGTTCACCGCCAAATGCTGCATTGTATTTTCGCCGTGGCTCCGCCAGGCAGCAACTCGGCGACTTCGAGGCGGCGATCCAGGACTATCGACTCGGCCTGGGTATAGAACCAGACAATTCGGTCTTGAAGCAACTCGTGGAATCGGCGGAGCGAAAGGAGGTCAGTAGTTCGAGGCGTATCTTATTCGAGGGTGACAACGCCGGCCAAGAAATCGAGTACGTGAAGAGGATATGGCGTTCCGGCAAGGAGCATCGCTACTGTTTCCAGAAGCCAGGGCAGCCCGACACGCTCGAAGTCTTTCGGGACATGCTCCGGTTTGCACGAAACTCCCGGATTGACGTCCGCTTCGTGATCAATCCCGAACATGCCCGCATGTTGATCGCTTTGCAGGAGACCGGCCTTTGGCCGCAGTATGAAGATTGGAAACGGAATCTCGTCCGCGTCTTGGTCGAAGAGGCGTCAGACGCCAAGGCGCCGCCCTTTCCGATATGGGATTTTTCCGGCTTCAACACCATCACTACAGAAAAGAGTCCTCCGCTGTCGCGCCCCCACGAGCTTGCCCGATGGTTCTGGGAGCCTGCGCACTTTCGTGAGGAAGCCGGCACTCTGATGCTATCGAAAGTCATGCAGAACTCATCGGAAGCGACTGTTGGAGCGGATGGCTTTGGCATCTTGCTTTCGTCCAGTAATGTTGATGACTGGCTCGTCCGTACACGGGAGGCTGGTCTGCGCTACCGGGCAACCCATGCTGATGAAGTCGCTGTCCTCAAGTCGCGGCTGGCTCCGGTGTTCGCCGATGATTGGACGGGCGCCAACTGCGGAGACGAAGCGAAGGCCGTATCCAATGGAGCGCTCGCGCTGAAAGACGGCGATCTCGCAGCTGCGGAGCAGGCGTTTCAAGTCGCGCGCCAGCTTGCAGAACGAAACCAGCAGCGGTCGAAGGACCTCGGTGTTCCGTACCGCGAACCGGACATCGATAGTCTGATCACTGATGCCAGGGCAGGACGCATGGCCGATGAGCCGCTCGACAACTGGCAGGCCTATCAGGAGCGAGCGAACGCAAAGTTGGCCCGAGGTGATGTATCGGGCGCCATCATGGACCTGACCGCGGCGCTCAGAGACTCCCCGCCAAATCCAGCGCTCTTCTTCTTGCGCGGATCCGCGAAGCTGCGGCTCAAGGATTGGAACGGCGGGGCGGCGGATTTCGAGGCGGGTCTGCGCCTGGATCCAGGCAACGAGCCGCTCAAGGCGCTGTTGCGCCAGGCGAAGCTCGCCGCCGGTGATAGCATGGGGCAAGAGGCAACTTCCGGAACGAAGTCGCGCTGAGCCCGGTCGGATGTTTCCACGAGAATGGAGGGACACACAGTGAGGCGAGTCATTGCAGGAATCCTGCCCCTGGTTTTGTTTGCGGTTGCCGGGTGCGAGAAGGAGGCTCCGACCAAGGCGCCTTCGGCGCAATCACCGGCGACGCAACCTTTGGCAGAGATGGGTTGGCAACAGCATCAAGAGCGAGGCATTGCCTTGGACAAGGAAGGCGATACGGCAGGTGCGGTCGAGAGCTTCACAATGGCTTTGAAGGGATCGCCGCCCAATCCGGCCTTGCACTTCCTCCGCGGTTCGGCGAGATTGAAGATTGACGATGCCGCTGGCGCCGCACAAGACTTCGAAGAAGGTCTGAAACTAGATCCGGAGAATGAGCCGCTAAAGGTCCTGCTTCGTGCAGCCCAGGAGAAACTCAATCAAGCGTCCATCAAGAAATGACTGAATCTCGTCGTCGTTTTCTTGTTGTGTCGAACATGAGATCAGGCAGTACTCTGCTGGAGACTATGCTCGGATCCCTGCCGGGTGTTCACGCCGACAAGGAGATCAAGTGGCGGCCCAAGTCGACCACGTCACTGCACATTCCGATCTCCGAAACCACCACGGATCTTGCATCACTCCTCGACCAGGAGCTCGGGTCCACGGACGCGGAGTTGGTGGGCTCCAAGCTTGTGCTTGATCCCGTGGCGTTGAGTCAGGACGATGGTGCAAGACTGCGGGAACTCATCACACCCGATTGGTTCGTCATCCACCTCACCAGAAGTTACCGAGACGTCTACCTTTCGGGGTGTCGAGGTGTCGGACACCTCAGGAACGAACGCGGTGTTCCGCTCAGGAGTTCCGCGATCAGCGAGGCGGTGGCGACCGCGGTCGTCGGTGATGAAGCGAGCATTGCGTGCAAGTACGTCGATCGAATCGCCTGTTTCCGGGAACTGCAACTGTATCTGGAAAACGACTTGTGGATTGCCGGGTTGGCTACCAACAGGAAACGCTACCTGCTCCTGGACTACAAGGACATTTTCTCTTACTTCAGGCGCCTTACCGCATTTCTGAGGCTGGACGCCTTTGCGCCTGAGGTTGACAGAGTCGTGGATGCCCCACCCCTGAAGAAGCTTCCAGGGATATCGCCGGATCGATTGATCGCGAACATCTCTGACTTGGAGGGGGTGTTCCAGTCCGTGGAGCGCTTGAGAGAGTTGTTGTTGCTCGATAGGGCTGTTCTGTCAGAGTTTCTTCTGAGTTGGGAAGCGTATCAGGAGCGTGGAACCTCGAGAGCTTCGGAGGGCGACTACTCCGGTGCAGTTTCCGACTATACGGCGGCGCTCAATGGCGCTCCGCCCAACCCCGCACTTCTCTTTCTCCGAGGCAGTGCATGGCTTCAGATCGGAGACAGCGTCGCAGCAGCCAAGGACTTTGAGGCCGCTCTTCAGCTAGATCCGGACAACGCCCCCGTACAAAGCCTTCTTGCACAGGCGAGGGCGGAGCGTGCCTGACGTTGACACAGAATGCCTGCTGGATTCGCTCTAGCCAGAGTGCGGTGCTCAACGGACGAGCGAAGCTGTCGAAAGAGGGCGACCGGCAGGCTACCGGACTGAGATTTTCGATCGCGAAACGGTGATGGCGAGGATAGATCTTGACGAGTTCGACGCGTCTGTCGGGACTAGAGAAAGTGGAGGCAACGCGATTGAGATCGCGTCGGCTGACTTGCCGCCGAATCATTCCAATCCGGCAGACCGCCATGGGCATGGGCAGCGACCCGGCGCGCCATTCCTTCTTGCAGTTTGACCTGGTAGCAGATCTTGACATGATCCAGTCCATACGCAGCCGTTCGTCGACGTGCCGCGCAAGTGTCGTTCGAGGAATGGGCCATTGAAGGAACTACTGAGGGAGGCCAGGAGGTTGCCGTCGCTGCATCTGGTGACTCAGTTGTGGGGTCGGACCTACGTGGAGTT
>LNFM01000610.1_pt1 | contig 131999 bp, 112 predicted proteins | sample 596031 | NCBI WGS metagenome assembly LNFM01 (sample SAMN04254537, study PRJNA301005) | activated carbon metagenome | isolation source: dual media filters at the Ann Arbor, Michigan drinking water treatment plant | place: USA: Ann Arbor | reverse complement strand
CGGAAGAGATAACCGCTGAAAGCATCTAAGCGGGAAACTCGTCTCAAGATGAGTCTTGCCGGGGCCTTGAGCCCCCTGAAGAGTCGTTCGAGACTAGGACGTTGATAGGCCGGATGTGGAAGCGCAGTAATGCGTTGAGCTGACCGGTACTAATTGCTCGTGAGGCTTGACCCTATAACTTTGACGAACGTCCGGAAATTTCTGGGCAGGAATGGTCTGAGAAAACGTGGTTATGCAGTTGACGCAATCTGCTGATAAGACTCTATGAATTCGCTGTGGCGCCCGTGTGGGCGGCGCGGCAAACAGTCAAGCTTGATGACCATAGCGAGGTGGTCCCACTCCTTCCCATCCCGAACAGGACAGTGAAACGCCTTTGCGCCGATGATAGTGCGGGTTCCCGTGTGAAAGTAGGACATTGTCAAGCTAATATAAACGGAAAAGGCCCTGTCGAAAGACAGGGCCTTTTTTCGTTTTTGCTGGTTCTTTATGCTTCCAGTACGAAGCAAAGGCAGTCGGCCAAATGGCTGCACCGGCAGCCAAAACAGGTTTACCGCTCGAGCAGCGGCATCCCGACTCAACTGGATCTTAGTTCGCGCCTCAAAATCTTTCCGACGTTGCTCTTCGGAAGCTCATCCCTGAACTCGACATATTTTGGGCGCTTGTAGGCGGTGAAATTGTCGCGACAGTAGCGAACGACGTCTTCCTCTCCAAGCGTGGCGTCGTTCTTGACCACAAACAGCTTGACCGCTTCGCCCGATTTTTCGTCCGGCACCCCGATGGCTGCACATTCAAGGACGCCTGGGTGCTGGCTGACCACCTGTTCGATCTCATTCGGATACACATTGAATCCTGACACCAGGATCATGTCCTTCTTGCGGTCGACGATGCGCACGTAGCCCTTGGTGTCCATGATGCCAACATCGCCCGACTTGAAGAAGCCGTCTTCGGTCATGACCTTGGCCGTTTCATCCGCGCGATTCCAGTATCCAGCCATGACCTGAGGGCCCCGGATGCAAATTTCACCCGGCTGCCCCACTGCCACAGGCAAGCCAGCGTCATCCCGTATGGAAATCTCCGTTGACGGTACGGGCAGCCCAATCGTCCCCGTGAAATCGACGATGTCGAGCCTGTTCGAGGTCGCGACCGGCGAGGTTTCCGACAAACCATAGCCTTCGACAACTGGACAGCCGGTGATTCGTCTCCATTTCTCCGCGGTCGCCTGCTGGACAGCCATGCCGCCACCGTTCGACACCACCAGACCCGAAAAATCCAGCCTTGCGAAATCGCTGTCGTTGGCCAGCGCATTGAACAAGGTATTCACAGCCGGGAACATGTTGACCCGATGCTTTGCCAATGTCCTGACGAACCCTGGGATGTCCCTGGGATTCGGTATCAGCAGGTTCACGGCACCGAAGTGCGCGCCCATCAGGGCACAAATGGTCAATGCGAAGATGTGATACAGAGGGAGGGCACACACGACCGTGAGTTGCTCCACCCCGACCTTGCTGAGCATCGGCTTGAACCAGGCCTCACATTGCATGATGTTGGCGACCACGTTTCGGTGCAGAAGAACCGCACCTTTCGATACGCCTGTCGTCCCTCCCGTGTATTGGAGAAATGCCACGTCGCTGGGTGCAACATCAACGCGCCGGAGGCTGAGCCGAGAGCCCTGGTTCAGCACTTCAGTCAGCCGGCTCACGCTTCGGCCGTCGCCCATCGGCAAGCTGAACTCAGGCACCATCCGGCGTACATGCCTGACGGCAAACGTGATCAATGCCCCTCGCCAGAACCCCAAAAGATCGCCGATTGCGGTCAGCACCACATGCTTCACTTCGGTCTGTTCGATGACCTCCTCGAGCACAGTGGCGAAATTCTCCAGGACGATTGCTGCTTCTGCGCCAGAGTCCTTCAGCTGATGCTGTAGCTCCCGCGCGGTGTACAAAGGGTTGACATTGACCACGACAAAGCCCGCTCGCAGTACTGCGGCCAGGCAAACCAGGTACTGTGGCACGTTTGGCATCATGATCGCGACCCGACTGCCCTTGTGTAGCCCCAGCGACTGAAGCCAGGCACCCAGCGCCTGCGACAAGTTGTCGATGTCTCGGTACCGCAGCCGGCTGTCCATGCAGACACAGGCGTCTCGCTGCGCGTAGCGCTGAAAGGCGTGTTCCAACAGTTCCGAAACGCTGCAATAGGCGTCGATTTGTGCCGTGGCCGGAACGCCGGGAGGGTAGTTGTCGAGCCAGGAGGCTTTCACGAGGATCCGTCTCAAAAGATCAGAGCCTTTGATGGTCGATCCTTGCCGCCCTCGCGGGCTACGGTAGTTTTCCTAGGCGCTGCCCGTCCCGGCATCGTTGCTCGAAAACAGGTGCTCAGCCAAGCCTCGCTCCCGCTGCGCAATCGTATCCAGCAGCGGCTTGGCGCCCCTCATCGCACGAAACGTATCGAACCCAGTTTCCAAAAAGCGCTGCAAGGCCCCCAGGCCCGTCGCCAAGGCAGGGCCTCGCATCAAGCGCAGGCTGTGCCGCAGCAAGGGCTTTCGCGTGAATCCGTCTAGCGCCTGTCCTACTTCCAGCATCAGGCGGATCTGGCGCTCACGATCGGCTGGCCGACCCAGCGCCCGCCACGCTGCGGCATAAGCCTGGGCGTCGAGCGCGGGACTGAGGAGTCGCAACGCCATCTCCAGGTCCAGTTCCTCCGAAATGGCGTGCAGCTCTGCCAAGGCAGCCACCGTTTGAACGATATCGGCAGAGAACACGCGCACCAGCCCAGGAACAATGCGGGCGAACTGACCGTCCCGCTCCGTGAAATCGTGCGGGCCATAAAGATCGTCCAGAAAGAACTTTGCTGCCGGACCATATCGGGCATCGGCCAACATGTCGGGGTAAGTAGCCGCAAAGCGCGCATGCTGGAACGACTTCACGCTTCGGACTCGCTCCGCCAGGGCTGCGTCGGCCGCTTGCGCCGTTCTTGTGGCCGCCACCTCGTTCAGGTGACGAAGAATCTTCTGTCCATCTGGGCTCACGGCTTCACTATCGCACCTTGCCCTGTGTCGGGTTAGTCGGTGCCCTCTACGGGGCAGTCTGCGGATGATGCAACACTGCTGCCATGCGCAGAAGAGGCTTGCTCAAGATAGGCGTGGCCAGTACGGCTTTGCTCGCCGCTGCTGGCGTCGGTTTCAGCTGGGTACCCCCCGCGTGGAACGCAAGCCGCCTCAGCGCCGATGGTCGCGGACTTTTCGAAGCCGTTGCCAGAGTCGTCTTGCAAGGTGCTCTGCCGTCCGATCCACAACTTCAGGCCCTGGCTCTGCAGACCCACCTGGAGAGGATCGAGGAAACCATTCGTGGACTCCCGCGACCCCTGCAGGACGAACTGGCCTTGCTCCTGCGTATTCTCAACAGCCCGCCTGGGCGGATGGCTCTGACCGGCTTGGCTCAGCCCTGGCAGAAGGCCTCCAGCACCGACGTGCAGGCTGCGCTGCAGATGCTCCGTCTGTCTTCGCTCGACTTGCGGGTGCAGACCTATCAAGCCTTGCGCGACATCACCTATGCCTCGTTTTTCGCAGACCGGAGCACCTGGGCAGCCTTGGGCTACGCCGGCCCCGTCGAGCTGTAGCACGCCATGAGCCAGCTGCCAGATCCGATTCGTGACGGACTTGCCCGAGGCTGGAAGGTCTACGGCGGGCCCCACGCGCCAAGGCCTCGTGCCCTGCACTGCGACGTAGCCATTGTCGGCAGCGGTGCTGGAGCCGGCATCACAGCCGAACTCCTGACCTCAGCAGGACTCGACGTCATCCTCGTCGAAGAAGGCCCGCTCAAGTCCAGCAAGGACTTCAGGCAGCTTGAAAGCGAGGCCTACCCTAGCCTGTACCAGGAAAGCGCAGGGCGCAAGACTGCAGACAAGGCCATCACCATCCTGCAAGGGCGGTGCGTGGGCGGCTCGACCACTGTCAACTGGACCAGCTCGTTCCGTACGCCGTCGCCCACTCTGGCCTGGTGGCGCGATCAGTTCGGCCTGCCCGAGCTCACCGACGAAGCCATGTTCCCGTGGTTTCTGCAGGCAGAACGCCGTCTCTCGATCGGGCCCTGGCTGGCGCCACCCAACGAAAACAACGAGTTGCTGCGCAAGGGTGCACTGAGGTTGGGCATTCCCGCCGCTGCCATCCAGCGCAACGTCAAGGGCTGCTGGAACCTGGGTTCGTGCGGCATGGGCTGCCCCACCAACGCCAAGCAGTCGATGCTCGTGACCACCCTGCCGATGGCGCTGGACCGCGGCGCTCGACTGCTGGTCGAGACGCGTGTCGAGGCGCTCGACATCGTCGCCGGCAAGGTGGTCGGCTTGCGCGCCACCGGCATACAGCGCGACAGCACGCCCGAGCCTGGCACCGAAGTCCGCATCCAGGCCCGCCATGTGGTCGTCTCGGGGGGTGCCATCAACACGCCGGCCCTTTTGCTGCGCTCGAAGCTGTCCGACCCGCACCGACGTCTGGGTGTGCGGACGTTCCTTCACCCGGTGGTGATATCCAGCGCCATCTTCGACCATGCCGTCGAGGGCTGGAAAGGCGCACCACAGACCCTGTACACGGACCACTTCCTCGAGATCGATCCTATCGACGGACCGATGGGCTACAAGCTGGAGGCGCCGCCCGTGCACCCGGTCATCTTCAGCAGCACCAGCACCGGCTTCGGCAGCGACCTCGCCGCCGATCTGCGCGAAATGCCTCGCACTCATGCCCTGCTTGCGCTGCTGCGCGATGGTTTTCATGCGCAATCCACGGGCGGCCAGGTGAAGCTTCGCAGCGACGGATCACCCCTGCTCGACTACCCCTTGAACGACTTCGTGATGGACGGTGCGCGCCGCGCCTTCCTCTCCATGGCCGAACTGCAGTTTGCCGCAGGCGCGCAGCGGGTGCGCCTGGCACACGACCTTGCCCAGCCTTACACGACCTGGCCCCAGGCCAAGGCGGCCATCGCTGCGCTGCCGATGAGACCCTTGCTGACCCGGGTAGTCAGCGCTCACGTGATGGGTGGCTGCGGCATGGCCGGCCGGCCAGAGCAGGGTGTCGTTCGACCCGACGGCCGACACTGGCAGGTGGACAACCTGTCGATCCACGACGGGTCGATCTTCCCCACCAGCATCGGCGCCAATCCGCAGCTGTCGGTCTACGGCCTCGTCAACAAGCTGGCGACGCGACTGGCGCGCGATCTCAGCGGCCGCGACGTGCGCCTGGCTTGATGCGGCAGCCTGTCGGTCCGGGCCGCCTGGCGCGGATGCAGCAGTACGTCACCGTCGGCGCTCTTGCGCTGGTTGCCGTCTGGGTCGCATGGCAGCTCCAGGCGGGACGGCCAGCCTGGGCGGTGCTCGGCGTGGCGCTGGTCACCCTGGGTCACGCTCTCGTGCTGGCGTTCGAAATGATCTTGCTGCGCGCCACGCATGGCGCAGACCCCACCCCACGCGCGGGCACGCGTGCGCTGTTGCGCGCGTGGTGGGCAGAGGTTCTGGCCGCGCCGGCCGTGTTCTGCTGGCGTCAGCCGTTTCGCAGCCAGCGCTGGCCAGACCGTTTGCCCGCCGCGCCAGGCATGCGCCGCGGCGTGGTGTTGGTTCATGGTTTCGTCTGCAACCGCGGGCTGTGGAACCCCTGGCTGCAGCGCCTGACGGCCAACGGCACGCCGTTCATCGCGGTCAACCTGGAGCCCGTGTTCGGCAGCATCGACGACACCTTGGGCATCGTCGACAACGCGGTGCGCAGGGTCCAGGCGGCCACCGGCCTGGCGCCCGTGGTGGTGGCCCACAGCATGGGCGGCCTGGTGCTGCGTCGGTGGTGGGCCGAGCATGGCGGCGGCACACGCGTGCACCACGCCATCACCATCGGCTCGCCCCACCAGGGCACCTGGCTGGCGCGCTGGGGGCATACGCCGAACGCCCGTCAGATGAGGATGTCGTCGCACTGGCTCGCCAGTCTGGTTCAGCGCGAACACTCCGACGCGGCGCAGCGCTACACCTGCTTCTACAGCCATTGCGACAACATCGTCTTCCCGCCGCGCAACGCCACCCTGCCTGGCGCCGACAACCGCCATCTGCCTGGGCTGGCCCACGTGCACATGGCCGATGCGCCCGAACCCTGGGACGAACTTCAGCGCTGGCTGGGCCCGAACGAAAACACCTGTTCCCCCGCCAGCGCCGCGCCCGCTTCTACGACCGGGCAAGCGCGCACGGCCTCGTAGACCGGTGTGAAGTCGGGCCGTGTCGCGTCGAACAGCTGTTGGAACGAGTCGATGACGAAGTAGGTAGCCTGGTAGGTGTCGATGCGATAGCGCGTGCGCATCAGTCGCTGCAGGTCGAAGCCGACGCGCAACGCTTCGCCGGACTCGATGCTGTGCCGAAGTTCACCGGCCGACGACAGGATGCCCGCTCCGTACGCGCGCAATCCCCGGGGGGTGTCGATCAGCCCGAACTCCACCGTGTACCAGTACAGCCGCGTCAGCAATTCGCAGGCGTCCAGGCGGCTGGCCTTCATGCCGCCAGCGCCATAGGCCTGCATGTAGTCGCTGAAGGTCGGGTCGAACAACAGCGGCACATGCCCGAACAGGTCGTGGAACACGTCGGGTTCGACGACGTAGTCGAACTCCTCGGGCTTGCGCATCCATTCGGTCACCGGGAATCGGCGCTCGGCCAGCAACTTGAAGAAGGCCTCCTCGGGAATCAAGCCGGGTACGCCAACGATCTGCCAGCCTGTGGCGCGCATCAGCCGTTCGCTGATGTCGCGAAAGCGCGGAATGCAATCGGGTGCGCCCAGCTGCCCGACCGCGCTGATGAATTCCTCGCAGGCCAGACCGGGCAGCTGCTGCAGTTGCCGGGCGTAGAGCCGCCGGTAGGTGTCGTGATCGGCTTCGGTGTACCGAGCGTAGTCCTGCTCGCAGGTGTAGTCCGCCCGGGCCTTGGCATAGTCGCCGCGCGGCGGCCGGCTGCCTTCGCCGTAGGTGACCGGCGGAACGCCCTGGTTGATGCCGCTGTGGAAGTCGGGTTTCGAGCTCATCGGGTGCGCCTTTGTTTCGTCAAGCACGCCGCCATGCGACCGGCGCCGCCGGGCCATGGGCGAGCAGCCCCCTTGGGGGTAGCGGCCGCCAGCGGGCTTGCGGTCTCACAACTTGCCGCGGCGCATCTGGTCGAGCTCGATGCTCTCGAACAGCGCCTTGAAATTGCCCTCGCCGAAGCCCTGGTCGCCCTTGCGCTGGATGAACTCGAAGAAGATCGGGCCCAGCTGGTTTTCGCTGAAAATCTGCAGCAGCAGTTCGCCTGCCTTCCCGTCGATGAGGATCTTGCGCGCCTTCAGCGCCGCCACGTTCTCGCCGTGCCCGGGAATGCGCTTGTCGACCAGCTCGTAGTAAGTGTCGATCGTGTCCAGCAGCTTCACGCCTCTTGCGCGCATCTGCTCCACCGTGCCGGGCAGGTCGCCCGAACCCAGTGCGATGTGCTGGATGCCTTCGCCCCGGTACATGTCCAGATACTCCTGGATCTGCCCGGCCTTCTCGTTGCCTTCCTCGTTGATGGGGATGCGGATTTTTCCGCAGGGGCTGGTCATGGCCTTGCTCTTCACGCCAGTGACCTGCCCTTCGATGTCGAAGTAGCGCACCTCGCGAAAGTTGAACAGGCGTTCGTAGAACTCGGCCCATTCGGCCATGCGGCCGCGGTGCACGTTGTGCGTGAGATGGTCGATGTAGGTCAGGCCATGGCCCGGCGGGTTCAGGCTGGCGCCGGAGTTGCTGGACAGCGGTTCGAAGTCGACGTCGAAGAAGCCGATGTTGCCGATGTCGCCTTCTTTCGCGCCGTTCTTTCCGCGCCACTTGTCGACCAAGTAGATCAGGCTGTCGCCGATGCCCTTGATCGCCGGGATGTTCAATTCCCCAGGGCCGGCGGTGCCGGCATAGGCCCATCCGCCCAGCGACTTCGCGCGTTCGAAAGCGACGCGGGCGTCCTGCACGCGAAAGGCGATGGCGCAGATGCTGGGCCCGTGCAGCCTGGCGAAGCGCTGCGCGAAGCTGTCGGGTTCGGCGTTGACGATGAAGTTGATCTCGCCCTGCCGGTAAAGCAGCACGTTCTTGTGCCGGTGCCTGGCAATGGCTGTGAAGCCCATGCGTTCGAACAGCGCGCCCATGGCGGCCGGGTCGGGCGCTGCGTATTCGATGAACTCGAAGCCGTCGGTGCCCATCGGGTTGTCCCAGGGTGTGAATTGCATGGTGTCGCCGCCTGCCGTTGAAAGTGCTGCGGACTGTAGGGTGCATGAAGCGCAACAGGTATGCAAACGCCCGGGCGAAGCCGGCGCGCGACGACGGATTCCTGCAAGAATTTCGGCCATGAATACCGAAACCTCGCTGGATACCGTGGATCGACGCATTCTTCAGGTGCTGCAGGGCCATGGGCGGAGCACCTTCGACGAACTGGCCTCGTCCGTCGGCCTCTCGGCCAGCGCCGTCCTGCGGCGGGTCAAGCGGCTGGAGGAATCCGGCGTCATTGCCGGTTACGTGGCCCTGGTAGCGCCTGATCGTGTCGGTCTGGGGCTGACCGCGTACATCAACGTGCGCCTGGAAAAGCACGCCGACGTGGGCAAGCGCAGCCCGATGGATGCCTTCACCGCCGCGGTGCAGACCTGGCCCGAAGTGGTGGAATGTGCCGCGCTGACCGGCGAGATGGACTACCTGCTGCGTGTGCTGGTGCGCGACATGACGCACTACTCGCGCTTCATCATGGACAGCCTGCTCAAGCACTCCAGCGTACAGGACTGCAAGAGCAGTTTTGTCCTTCACCACCTGAAGAGCACGACCGCCGTGCCGGTGTGAACCCTGCACGCAGGGCTTTCACCGCCGCTTCAGCGCGGGCAGGGACAATGCCACCCCATGCTTGAATGGATCAACGAACTTTCGACCTGGCTGCAAAGCTGGATGAGTGCTGGCGCGGGCCTGTGGGGCATGTTCCTCTCGGCCTTCATGTCGGCCACCGTGCTGCCTGGCTCGAGCGAGGTGGTGATGACGGCGCTGGTGACAGCCTATCCAGCGCTCATCGTGCAGGCTTTCTTCGTCGCTCTGGCTGGCAATGTGCTCGGCTGCGTGCTGACTTTCGGCATGGGCCACGCCGGCCGCCAGGGCTTTGAACGCTTCAAGAGCATCAAGGTCGACCTGGAACACCCTCGAATCCAGCGCCTGCGGCGCTGGGGGCCGCCGGGCCTGTTCCTGTCGTTCTTGCCGCTGGTGGGTGACGCGCTGGTGCTCGCTGCCGGCTGGCTGAAGATGCCCTTCTGGCAAAGCCTGCTCTGGATCGCCCTGGGCAAGGGCGCCCGCTATCTGTTGCTGCTCCTCAGCCTGAAGGGTGTGCTGGCCCTGACCTGACCGACGGACAGGCGGCCTCAGGCCGCCTGTGTCTTCATCAGCTGCGCCGGAATCGGTGCGGGCCAGCCGGCTTCCTGCGCCACGCGAATGATGGCTTCGTTCGTGTCGAAGTACACCTGCCAGTAGTGGTCGGTGTGGCAATAGGGGCGCACGGCGATGACCGTGCCCATCAGGTTGATGTCCAGCAGGTTCACCTCCGGCGCCGGGCTGTCCACCACGTTCGGAACCTTCGCCACCGCCGCTTTCAGCTTCTCGATCGCCTCGAGCGGGTTCACGCTGCCGTTCAGCTGGGCCGTGCGGTCGACACGCCGTGCCGGCCGGGCCGAGTAGTTCATCACCGTATCGCCGAACACCTTGGTGTTGCCCACCAGTGTGTAGACGTTGTCGGGCGTGATCAGGGTCGTGCCGAACAGGCCCAATTCGTGCACGGTGCCGGTGACGCCGCCTACGTTGACGAAGTCTCCTACCTTGAACGGCCGCAACACCAGCATGAACGCGCCTGCAGCGAAGTTGCCGAGCATGCCGCTCCAGGCCGCGCCGATGGCCAGTCCGGCGCCTGCGAGCATCGCCGCAAAGCTGGTCGTCTGGATGCCGAAGTAGCCCAGTATGCCCAGCACCAGGGTGATGTTGAGCGCGATGTTGATGATCGAGCCCAGGTACTTCGTCAACGTCGGGTCGACGTTGTTGCGGCCCATGGCCGCCTGCATCAGGCCGATGACCTTGCTGATCAACCAGCGGCCGACGATCCAGAAGGCAATCGCAGCCAGGATTTTCAGGCCAAGGTCGACCAGCGTGGTCGTGACGAAGGTCTGGACGGAAGACAAGTCCATGCTGTGACTCCGGGCGTTGGGGTTTGCTGAAAGCACACCCACATCAGGGCGGCGCCCAGGAACTATTCCACACCATCAGCATGGATTGCCAGCCTAAAGGCTGGCTCTACTCGGTCTCGATATCGATCAGCAGACGCTTTGTCGCATCGACCGACAAGTGAAGCATTTCGGCGATGTCGCGCACGTCATCGGGCAGGGCAGCGTTGTCCCAGCCATGGGCGCTGTGGCGTGCCACCCGGATGGCCAGCAGCACATTGCGCAGTTGCATGTGGCCGCCCTGAGCTGCTGCGGGGGCGTGGTTGTCGGTGATCCTCACCAGCAGGCCGGGAAGGCGCCAGGCCTGCATCAGCGCGTGTTGCAGGTCAACCAGTTCAATGCCCAGCACCTCGCGCTGAACTGCGGCCGACCGCAGCGTGGGGTCGGCCCGTTGGCGGTGTTGAATCTCCAGCGCCAGCGACGGGGCGTGCAGCCACAACAGCAGTTCGGCGAAGTCGTGCAGCAATGCGGCTTCATGGATGACGGCCGCGTCATGGTCCAGCCGATGAACCGCGAAACCGATGGCGAAGTTCGCGGCCCGGTGAGAGCGCCGCAGTACTTCGGTGAAACCCGCCAGTGCGGCCTCGTCCTGGGCCAGCCATTCCTCGGCCACCGGTTGTGGGCCGAACGCGCGAAAGAAGGGTGTGATGCCCAGCATCACCAAGGCTTCGGTCGCGGTCTCGGGTTCGCTGCCTTCGCGACCCCGCCGCAGTTCCGCGACATGCGCCAGAAGCTTCAGCATCATCAGCGGGTCGGTGGCCAGGGTCTCGGCCAGGCTGTGTGCGTCGGCGGCATCTTCGGTCAGGCGCCAGTCCTCGAGGAACCGCGCCGTGCTGGCCAGCACCGGCAGTTGTGCAGCATCGAAACACGCTCGCCATCCCGCCAGGTCGCGCGGCGGCTGGGTGATGAAGGTGCGGGTGGATGAGGTCATCGCATAACGGCTCTTCCACAGCATATCGGCCGCCTCAGGGCCCGACTTGAAGGGTGAGCATGAGCCCTTCGCTGGCCAGCGCCCGGCCACGCAACAGTTCGCCGTAGGCCTCCTGCAGCGCGGCCTGTCCATGGCGCTCGACGATCCGCAGACCGGCGGCACCGGGCGCCTGCAAGGCCTGCACGAAGCCGGTCCATGCCGAACCCAGCCGCTGCTGCAGCCCGCCCGGGCCCCAGCCCTGTGGCGGGGCGACACTGCGCGCCTTGATCTGGGCCGGGGCGAAGAACAACACCGGCCGCGGCCCGGGCAGTCCGGCGCCCGAACCCAGGGCGCGCCAGTGGGTACCGCCGACCGAACAGCTGTAGGCCAGTACGCCGGCAAAGTGCTCGTGAACCCGGCGCCGCAGTGCGGCATTGCCTGCAAAGTCGACATAGACGGTAGGCACGGTCGGGTCGAGCTCGCCCAGCCTGTCGTAGTCGATCAGCTCGTGGAAGAAACCCAGGCCGCTGGCGAAGCCGGCGTTTGCCTCAGACGTCAGCCCGACCAGCCGCGGCGCGCCCGGCTCGCTGCGCCTGAGGGCCATGCAGAAGGCCGTGCCGAGCGCCGTCTTGCTCGACGCGCTGGACATGAGCACCTGCCGCGCACCGAAGAACGATTGCTCGGCCAGGAAGTCGTCGATCAGGAACGACGTGACGAACAAGGGCCGCAGCACCGCCTGCAGACCTTCGGTGTCTGGGTGCCAGGCGACGTCGGCGTCGCAGAATTCGTAACGCGCATAGACCGCAGCCAGGTCCTGCCGGTGCGGGCTGGCGTCCTGGAAGCCGGTGGCCGAAACGCGTTGCGGCTGCACCACCAGATGGGTGCCTGCAGGCAGGCAGCCGTAGATGCGGCGTCCTGGCGCGATGCCTTCCACGCGGCTTTCTGCCACGGTGGCAAAGCCCCACACGGGCAGGCAGCCCCAGGCCGCGTCGGCTGCTGGAAAGAACTGCCAATATCTCATGGCCTCGCCGAAGGCAGCGTAAGTCAGGTTGTTCGCGGTCAGCGCAAACTGCTCGACGCGCAGCCGCGCCTCGCCGGGGGCCAGAGCCCGTGCCGCGGGGCCGTCAGGGTCGGGCGCGAACTGCGTGGTTTGCAGGTCGTGGCGGGCAATGTGCAGGCGTATGGCTGTATTCATGGGGACCAAGCATGCGCGCACTGCGCTGCCGAACTTGTCACCCCGGCGACGCGGTACGCGCCGCCGGGGCAAGCGGGTGCATCACAGCCGTGTGATGCCCGTCAGGTGACCGACCAGTTGGCCGTTCACGTACAGCGCACCTTCGGGTGCGCCGGCCTCGGCATGGAATTCCAAGTGCGTTTCGACGCGCTCGGCTGCCGGTTCTGCCCGCATCAGGCGCAGGGCCATGCGCTCGAGCACGGCACCCAGGGCGCGCAGCAGGGCTGCGGCCAGCTCACGGCCGCGTCGGTCTTGCGGGGGAGCGTCGCTCCAGGAAAGGTCGTCATAGGACACGATGGTTCTCCTTCAGTGGCCGGCCCCGCGACGTCTTGGCGGGGCTGCTGGCCTTGTCGGTTCAGGGGCTGGCTCGTCGCCGGTCTGCGTCGCGCAGGCCGGCGAGCTCTCGGTGCAGGGCGCGTTGTGCCTGGAAGCGCGACGCACTGGTCGAACGCCCGTGGGCGCCGGCCAGGCGTGCGAGGGTGGCAGCAACCAGCGGGTTGCGAGGCTTGCGGGCGGTGACTTGGAATTTCATGGGGGTCTCCTTCGGGGCTGAGGTGGACAGGGCAGAGGGCTGCAGGGAAAACAAAAAGGCCCGGGGTGCTGGTGCAACCCGGGCCGGCAGGGGGTGAAAAGGGGAGCGCCTGCTCTGGCCTTTTCAGCGAACCTGCGCCCCGGGCGGGGCAGCGCATGCAAACACACCGGCCGACGCTGCGGTCCAGGTTGCGACAACATCGGCCACCGTCGTTGCGGCCCCGCCGGCTGGCAGGCGGGCTGGACGAACGTCGGCGAAAGACATTGGGCGTATGGCGTGAGGCTTGGGGTGGATCGGATGTGTCATGGGGCAATGCGCTGAAGCGATGCCCCGACACGCTTGCGCAAATGATAAACAATCAGTTATCAGTGCGCAAGCGAAATTGCGCACAGGTCGAACCCGCAAATCGGGGGCTGTCGGTTCGGGTTGTGCCAATTGCAGGCGGGCGCTACTTCTTGCGCTTGAGCGGGGCCACGCCTGTCTGGCTGCGCAGCCACAGGGCGTGCGCTTCCTCGGCGCCCGGCGCCAGGGGGGCAGGCGGCGCGACCGGGGGCGCAGGTGCCGGTGCCAGCACCTCACCAAGCAGATCCAGCAGGCGCGTGCGTGCCCGCTGCGGGTGGCGGCGGTAATAGGTCAGCACCAGACCGACGATGAAACGCTCGTCATCGTCCCGTGGAGCCGATTCTTCGCCCGGCTCTGGCGGGCGAGCCGAAGGGCCCGATGTAGTACTGGAGTTCGGCACTGACGTAGCCGTCCCGGCATGCGGCTGGTCCATCCAGCCCGGGGGCTTGTGGCACAGCTGTTCGAACTGTCGTGCCAGACGTTCGCCGATCTGCCGGCTGCGGCCCTTGATCTGGCTCCAGTAGCTGGGTTGGATCTGGATGCGTTCGGCGAACCGGCGCTCCAGCCCGCGCAATGTCGCGGCGTCGGCGTGACGCGCGGTGGCTCGGACGAATTCCTCGAACAGCGCCAGCGCGTTGTCCAGGCGTACCTGGGCGAGGTCGCGCACATGGTCTCGGAGGCTGCTTGACATTGCACCCGATGATAAATCTCCCTTCACCTGGATGGAGCGGCAGCTGCCAAGGCCCCGTAGGATGTGCGCATGAGCTTGCCCGCGTCGCTGCCCCAGATCCTGTTTCCCAGCGGGGAAGAGCGGTCGCCACTCGGACTGGGCACCTGTGGCTACGGCGCCGAGCCGGCAGACCTGGCCCAGGAGATCGGGGCGCTCCGGCTGGCGCTGGACATGGGCTGGCGTGTCTTCGATACCGCCGAGATGTATGCCGAAGGTGGCGCAGAGCGGGTTCTGGGCCTGGCCCTGGAACAGGCTTTTCGCGCTGGCCTGGCGCGCGACAGCGTGATGGTCGTGAGCAAGGTACTGCCCGAACACGCCTTCGAGGCCAGCGTGGTGGCCGCCTGCGAGCAAAGCCTGCGCCGCCTGAAGCTCGACTGCATCGACCTGTACTTGCTGCACTGGCCCGGCCCTGCCCCGCTGGCCGAGACCGTGCGCGGCTTCGAATGGCTGCAGCGCCACGGCCGCATCAGGCACTGGGGCGTGAGCAACTTCGATCTGCCGCAGCTGCGTGAACTGGCGTCCGTTCCCGGCGGCGCGGCCTGCGCGGCCAACCAGGTACACCATTCTCTGGCCGCACGCGGCGTCGAGTTCGACCTGCTGCCAATGCAACGTGTGCACCAGATGCCGCTGCTGGCCTACAGCCCTCTGGACCAGGGCGCACTGGCCGATCACCCCGCGCTGCGCGACATCGCCATTCGCCACCGCGCCACGCCGGCCCAGGTGGCGCTGGCCTGGCTGCTGCGCCGCCCTGGTGTGATGGCCTTGCCGAAGGCGCGCAGCATCCTGCACCTGCGCCACAACTGGGGTGCGCAAGCCCTGGCCCTGGCGCTCACCGCGCAGGACCTGGCCGATCTTGAGCTGCGCTTTCCGGCGCCGACGCACAAGCTGCCGCTCTCGGTGCGCTGAGCGCTCGCCCGGGCCGGCGCACCCCGGGATGGCCGGCTTCACAGCAGCAGGCCGCGACTCGCTTGGGCAGAGCCCTTGGTGTTGCCGACGGTGCCCAGCTTCATGCTGCCGGCGAGGCCATTGCAGCTTCTCGTCGCAGTCTCCCGACGCGCGAACGAAAACGCCGCCGGTCCCTGGTGGGACGCGGCGGCGCTCGAAGAGGCCGGGCGGGCCCGGCGCGCGGCGATCAGTTCTGCGGCACGTCGATCTTCGGCGCGGTGCGCACGCTCAGCCACATCGTGAAGGCCAGGACCGTGACGACGACACCGAGCGAGATGGCCACCGGAATCTTGAAGATATCGATCAACATCATCTTCGTGCCGATGAACACCAGGATCACCGCCAGGCCGTAGCTGAGCAGATGGAACTTCGCCGCCACTGCAGCCAGCAGGAAGTACATCGCACGCAGGCCCAGGATGGCGAAGATGTTGCTCGTCAGCACGATGAACGGATCCATCGTGATGGCGAAGATGGCCGGGATGCTGTCGACTGCGAAGATCACGTCGGTCAGGCCGATCAGGCAGATCACCAGGAACAGTGGCGTGGCGATCTTCTTGCCGTTTTCGACGGTGAAGAACTTCTCGCCGTCAAACTTGGAGCTGACCGGCATGAAACGCTTGAGCAGCTTCAATGCAGGGTTTGTTTCCAGGTCGGGCTCCTGGCCGGCGGCCCACCACATCTTGACGCCGGTGATGACAAGGAATGCACCGAAGACGTACAGGATCCAGTGGAACTGCGTGATCAGCCAGGCTCCCACCAGGATCATGACGGTGCGCAGTACCATCGCGCCGATGATGCCGATCATCAGCACCCGTTTCTGGAACTCCGGCGGCACCGCGAAGTAGGTGAAGATCATCAAGAACACGAAGATGTTGTCCACCGCCAGGCTCTTCTCGATGAGATAGCCGGTGAGGAACTCCATGCTCTTGGTGTTGGCCACCGCAGTGCCGTGGTCTTGCCAGACAGCCCACCAGAACAGCGCGTTGAAGGCGAGGCTGGCAAGCACCCAGACGATGGACCAGTTGATCGCTTCCTTCACGCCCACGGCGTGCGCGCCCTGCTTGTGAAGGACGACGAAGTCGACGAAAAGCGCCGCGATGACGATCGCGACAAAGGTTATCCAAAGCCACAGCGGCGCGATGGTGTCCATGGACACTCCCGTTCAAGTTGGGTTGAAGTTCGCGCCGAAAGGTCTTGCGGAAGACGGAAAGCTCTTCTGCGGTCCCGGGTGGCTGGCGGGCGCCAGCGACCGTATTGACGGGGGGCCGCGGCAACGGGCGTTGCTTGCTACTCCCCTTTCGACATCCGGGAATATAGCGGCGGCCAGCTGGCCCCAAAAGTTGTGGGGTCAGCGGCTGTGGGCTTATTGAAACGCCACTTCGGCAAAGCTCCGCAGCTTGCGGCTGTGCAGGCTGCCGGGTCTTTCCTGGCGGAGCAATTCAACCGCGCGCATGCCGATGCGCAGATGCTGGTCGACACGTTCGCGGTAGAAGGTGTTGGCCATGCCGGGCAGCTTGATCTCGCCGTGCAGCGGCTTGTCGCTGACGCAAAGCAGCGTGCCGTAGGGCACCCGGAAGCGGAAGCCGTTGGCGGCGATGGTGGCACTTTCCATGTCCAGGGCCACGGCGCGGCTCTGGCTGAAGCGGCGCTCAGGGCCCGGGTGCGGCAGCAGTTCCCAGTTGCGGTTGTCGGTGCTCGCGACCGTGCCGGTGCGCAGGATCTTCTTCAATTCGTAGCCCGAGAGCTGGGTGACGTCGGCCACGGCTTGCTCCAGCGCCACCTGCACTTCTGCCAGCGCCGGGATGGGCACCCACAGCGGCAGTTCTTCGTCCAGCACATGGTCCTCACGCATGTAGGCGTGCGCCAGCACGTAGTCGCCGAGCTGCTGGCTGTTGCGCAGGCCGGCGCAGTGTCCCAGCATCAGCCAGGCATGCGGGCGCAGCACGGCGATGTGGTCGGTGATGGTCTTGGCATTGGCCGGGCCGACGCCGATGTTGACCATGGTGATGCCAGAGCTGTCGGCCCGCACCAGGTGGTAGGCCGGCATCTGCGGCAGCCGCGGCGGCGCAGCCCCCGCTTCGTCGCCCGGCCGGGCGGGCTCGCCGACTCGTCGCGTGACCACGTTGCCGGGTTCCACGAAAGCCACGTACTCGCTGGCAGGGTCGGCCATCAGCGCATGGCCGAGTTTGATGAACTCGTCGATGTAGAACTGGTAGTTCGTGAACAGCACGAAGTTCTGGAAGTGGTCGGGTGCAGTGCCGGTGTAGTGGCGCAGGCGGTGCAGCGAATAGTCCACGCGCGGGGCGGTGAACAGCGCCAGCGGCTGGGCCTCGCCGGCGCGGGGCTCGAAGCCGCCATTGGCGATGCCATCGTCCATGGCCGCCAGATCGGGCAGGTCGAACAGGTCGCGCATGCGCATGCGCCGCTCGGCCGACAGCGAGCCTTCGAGGTGGTTGTTTTCCGCCAGCGAGAAGTGCACGGGGATAGGCTGGGTACTGGTGCCCACTTCGAGCGCCACGCCGTGGTTCTTCATCAGCAGCCTGAACTGCTCTTCGAAGTAGCTGGCGAACAGGTCGGGACGGGTCAGCGTGGTTTCGAAGGTGCCTGGGCCGGCCACGAAGCCGTAGCTCAGGCGCGAGTCGGCGCGTGCCACGGTGTCGGTGCGCACACGCACGAACGGGTAACAGGCGCGCACATGCTGGCCGTCGTCGCCACCGGCAACAAAGTTCTGCAGGCTGCTGCGCAGGTGCTGGATGCTGCTGTTGTAAATGGCCTGCACCTGGGCCAGGGCGGCGGAGGGGTCGGTGTGGCGGGTGGGGGCCACGAATGCTGGCTGAGATGACATGGATCGGATTCCTTTTCTTGTTTTGGTCTCCGATTGTCGCCGCAGCGCCAGCTTCCCCCCTGAACCAGGGGCCGCTGAGGCGGCCAGGAGCGGCAATCGCTAACGATGGCCTAACGCTCGGTCTCCAGCATTCGCACCGTTCCAAGGAGCCCTTGATGCCGACCACCCGTTTTCCCACCCGCTCAAGCCCTTTCACCCCGCGCACCCCGCGCACCCCGCGCCATGCACTGGCCCTGGCCACCGCTGCCCTGCTGGGCTTGGGCGCAGCGCCCGATGCCCAAGCCGCGGCCTGCATTTGGAACACCAGCTCGGGCAACTGGAACGCCGTCGTCAACTGGCTGAACTGCGCCGCCGGCAATGGCAACCCCACCGGGGTCCCGGGTGCGGGTGACTCGGCCACCATCGGCAGCGACGGCGTGGTCGCGGTGACGAACGCGCAGGTGATCAACGCCCTTTCGAACTCAGGCCTCATCGAAGTGGCCGGTGGCGGCAGCCTGCTGCTCAACGCAGCCGGAGGCGGCACCAGCAACAGCGGCACCGTCAACGTCGCCAGCGGCGGGGTGCTGAGCTTCGACGGCCGTTCGTTTGCCCACGCCATCGGCGGCGGCGGCAGTCTCGTGCTGGCCGGCGGCACATTGCGCATGGAAGGCGCCAACGCCACGACGCTGGCGGCGGGCACCACGATCCGCGGCGCTGGCAACGTGGGCAGCGCCACGCTGTTGAGCGGGGCGATGAACTTCGTCAACAACGGCAGCATCTCGGCCAATGCCAATGGCGCCACGCTGACCCTGAACGCGCCGGGCAACAGCGGCCGCTACACGAACAATGCCTTGTTCGAGGCCCGCGACGGCGGCACGCTGCAGCTCAGCGCCAACCTCAGCCAGGGCGCGGGCGGCGTGCTGCAGGCGCTGGACGGCAGCCGGGTGCGGCTGAGCAACTTCACGGTCAGCGGCGGCACCCTGCAGACCACGGGCACGGGGGCGATCCTGGCCACCAACACCAGCAACAACCTGCTGCGCAACGTGACACTGGCCGGCGTGGTCGACCTCGCCAGCGCCGCTTCGCAATTGCGCGTGGGCGACGGCCTGGCCTTCAGCGGCGGCAGCATCGACGTCGGCAGCAGCACGCTCTACTTCGACAACCGCAGCAACCAGGGCCTGGCCGTGAACCAGACCCTCTCTGGCACCGGGGCCATCACGGTGGCCGGCGGCAACATCCGCTTCGAGACCGCCACCCCGGCGCAAACCACCCTGGCCAGTGGCGTCAGCATCAGCGGCCACGGCAACATCGGCGCAGCAAGCCTGCAAAGCGGGCAGCACACCCTCATCAACAACGGCTTGATCTCGGCCAACAGCAGCGGCAACACGCTGGTGCTGCAACCCATCGGCAACGGGTCGCAGCCAGTGCAGCACAACGGCATCCTGGAAGCCACAGGCGGCGGCACGCTGAGGCTGGATGCCGACGTGGTGGGCAGCGCTGGCTCTCAGCTGCGAGCCAATGCCGGCAGCACCATCCGGATGAATGGCGTGACCGTCAGCGGCGTCGTCAACACCACGGGCGGCGGCACGGTGACGGCCAGCAACACCAGCAGCAACCTGCTTCGCAATGTCACGCTGGACGGCGTGATCGATCTCAGCGCTGCCGCTGCGCAACTGCGCGTGGGCGACAGCCTGGTGCTGCAGAACAACGCCAGCATCAACGTCGGCGCCAGCACGCTGTACCTGGACAACCGCAGCAACGCCGGGCTGAGCCTGACGCAGACGATCAGCGGCAACGGCAGCATGACGCTGGCAGGCGGCGACATCCGTCTGGAGGCCAGCAACCCCGGCAGCACCACGCTGGCGGCGGGCGTTACCGTGGCCGGCTACGGCAATCTCGGCCAGGCCACGATCCAGTCAGGCAACATCAGCTTCGTCAACCAGAGCACGATCACGGCCAACGTCAACGCACGGTCGCTGCAACTGCTGCGGCCTGCCAACGGCGGCAGCTTCAGCAACGAGGGCCTGCTCGAGGCCCGCAACGGCGGTGTGCTGCTGCTGAGCAGCGTCATCAGCCAGACCGCCAGCGGCAACCTGCAGGCGCTCCAGGGCAGCACGGTGCTCATCAGCAACAGCGCCGTCGCGGGCGGCACGCTCGGCACCAGCGGCACGGGCGCCATCCGCGCCACCAATACCAGCAATAACCTGCTGAGCAACGTGACGCTGGCGGGCGTGGTGGACCTGGCGGGCGCGGCTTCGCAATTGCGCATCGCCAACGGGATGGCCTTCAGCGGCGGCACGATCAACGTCGGTGGCAGCACGCTGTACCTGGACAACCGCAGCAGCCAGGGGCTGGCGGTCCACCAGGTGCTCTCGGGCAACGGCAGCATCACGCTGGCAGGCGGCGCTCTCCAGATGGAAGCGGCCACCCCGGCGCAGACCACCCTGGGCAGCGGCGTGACGGTCACGGGCCATGGGATCGTCGGCGCGGCCGCGCTGCAATCGGGCACCTACGCGCTGGTGAACAACGGCACCATCGCCGCCAGCACTGCCGGCCAGACGCTGACGCTGCAGCCCGTTGCCAGCGGCAACGGCGCGCTCAGCGGTACGGGCCGGCTGCAGGTGGCCGGCGGCACGCTGGCGATGACGCTGGGCCAGGCCAGCACGCAGGGGGTGCTGGACATTGGCAGCAGCGGCAGCTTCGCGATGAACGCGCAGAACCTGACGCTGAACACCGACTACATCAACGCCCAGTGGGGCAACGGTAACGGCTTCAACCGCCGCGCTGGGGTGACGGGCGCCGGCCAGATCCGTGCCGGGGGCGACGTGACGCCGCTGATCACCGGCGCTGGCGTCACCGGCAGCAACACTGGCAACGCCACGCTCAGCATCGGCCATGTGCGACTGGGCACCACGGTGTTCAACTACCAGGTCGCCAACGGCGGCAGCAGCGGCCCGACGCTGCGCGGCGCGATCCAGACCCATGTCAACGGCGCCAACCTGTCCGACCCCCGGCTGGGCGGCACCGGCGTCAGCCCGGGCCTGTTCAATGCCGGCGCGCCCGGCGGCAGCAGCGGCGACCTGGGCGTGAGCTTCACGGTGCTCGAGGCCGGCCCGATCGCACCGCTCAGCGGCCAGGTACTGAACTTCCGCAGCAACTTCGAGAACATCGCCGACCAGCGGCTGAACATCGTCGTCGGTGCCGGGGCGGCGGCCTACCAGGCGGCCGTCGGCCTGGCCGCGCCCGCCCCCATCGAACTGGCCGCGCAGCGCGTGGGCGGCATGGCGGTGCAGGCGCTGAGCATCAGCAACCTGCCGTCGCCAAGCGCGCCCAGCGCCTTCAGCGAAGACCTGAACGCCAGCTTCGGCGCCCCCAGCGGCGCGGCCCTGGGCAGCGGCAGCGTGGGCGGCTTGCTGGCCGGCGCCAGCAATGGCAGCGACATGACCGTGGGCCTGAACACCGGCACCGCCGGTGCGCTCACGGGCAGCGTGGTGGTGCAGTTCGAGACCGCCGGCACCGTGGCCGGGGTGTCCAACGGCCTGGGCTCAGCGACCGTGGGCAGTCAGACCATCGCCGTCAGCGGCAAGGTCTACGCCCCCGCGGTGGCCGTGCTGAACACCCCGAACCTCAGCTTCGGCATCGTGCGCGTGGGCGACACCGTGGCGCCGCAGGCGGTGAGCGTGGGCAACAACGCCAGCGGCGCGCTGACCGACACGCTGCGCGCCAGCCTGACGGGCGGGGTGGCCCCCTTCAGCGCGGCCGGCACGGCCGGCGGCATCGCTGCGGGTGGCAGCAACGCCAGCGCACTCACGGTGACGCTGAACACCGCCACGGCAGGCTTCTACCGCGGCAGCGGCCTCGTCAGCTTCACCAGCCAGAACCCCGAGATGGCCGACCTGCCGCTGGGCAGCGCCACGGTGGGCTTCTCGGCGCAGGTGAACAACCCGGCCGCTGGCGCGCTGGCGCACAGCGGGGCGGGCAGCTTCAGCGGCGGGCTGCTCAGCTACACGCTGGACTTCGGCACCGTCATCGAAGGCCAGGCCGGCGGTACCGCCGTGCTGAGCCTGTCCAACATCGCCAGCGGCCCGGCCGACGCCCTGGCCGGCAGCTTCAGTCTGGGTGCGCTGCTGGCCGGCGACCCCTTCGCCCTGGAGGGCTTCCTGCCCTTCAGCGGCCTGGAGCCGGGCAACAGCCTTGACGGGCTGAGCATCAGCTTCGCAGGCAGCGTGCCGGGCAGCTTCGATCGCGTCATCGTGCTGAACAGCTTGTCGACCAACGGCAACGGCCCCAACCTGGCACTGGCTGCCGTCGAACTGAGGCTGCGGGGAACGGTGGCGCCCATCCCCGAGCCCGGTACCTGGGCGATGTGGCTGGCTGGCCTGACCGTGTTGGGCCGGCTGCTGCGGCGCCATGCGCAGACCGCAGCGGCGGCCTGAAAGCAGGACCGGCCCGCCCTAGCGGGCTTCAGCGCACTGCTGGGCTTCAGCCCGCCGGCCCCCAGGCGCTGGCGGCGTCCAGCATGGCCATGTCGGTGGCGGACAACTGCAGACGCGCCGCAGCGGCCAGTTCGTTCCACTGCGCCACCGTGGTGGCGCTGGCAATCGGTGCCGTGATGCCGGGCCGTGCCATCTGCCAGGCCAGCGCCACCTGCGCCGGCGTACCGGCCTGCGCCTGGGCCACGGCGTCCAGCGCTGCCAGGATGCCCAGGCCACGCGGGTTCAGGTAGGCCTTGACCCCGGCGCCACGCGGGCTCTTGACCAGGTCGGCTTCGCTGCGGTACTTGCCGGTGAGGAAGCCGCGCGCCAGCCCGAAGAAGTTGATGACGCCCAGGCCTTCGGCGCGACACAAGGGTTCAAGCGCTTCTTCGTAGACCTGGCGTTCGACCAGGTTGTAGTGCGGCTGCAGCGTCTCGTAGCGCGGCAGGCCCAGCCGCGCGCTGGTGGCCAGGGCCTGGGCCAGGCGCGCTGCGCTGTAGTTGGAAGCGCCGATGGCGCGCACCTTGCCTTCGCGGATGAGCTCGGCAAAGGCCGACAAGGTTTCCTCCAGCGGCGTGGCTGCGTCGTCCTCGTGGCTCTGGTAGAGGTCGATGCGATCGGTCTGCAGCCGGCGCAGGCTGTCGTCGACGGCCTGGCGGATCCAGCGCCTGCTCAGGCCTGTCTTGCCGCTGCCCTCTTCGCCCATCGGCATGCCCACCTTGGTGGCGATGAGCACCCGGTCGCGCTTGTGGGCGTTGCCGGGCGCACTGAGCCAGCGGCCGATGAGCGTCTCGCTCTCCCCGCCCTGGTGGCCCGGCGCCCAGCGCGAATAGATGTCGGCGGTGTCGATGAGATTGAACCCGCCATCCACGAAAGCGTCGAGCAGATTGAAGGAGGTGGCAGCGTCGACGGTCCAGCCGAAGACATTCCCGCCGAAGGCGATGGGTGCGACGGTGAGGCCGCTGCGGCCCAGGGGGCGCTGCTGCATGGACCTTGCATTCACAGGATGTAGCGCGACAGGTCTTCGTCCTGCGCCAGCTCGGCCAGCCGGGTTTCGACCATCGCCGCGTCGACGACGAGTGTCTGCCCGCTGCGCGCCGGGGCGTCGAAGCTGACTTCGTCGAGCAGCCTTTCCATCACCGTGGCCAGGCGGCGGGCACCGATGTTCTCGGTGCGCTCGTTCACCTCGAAGGCGATCTCTGCCAGCCGGCGCACGGCCCCGGGTTCGATCTGCACCGTCACGCCCTCGGTGGCCAGAAGGGCCTGGTACTGTGCCACCAGGCTGGCATGGGTACTGGTGAGGATGGCTTCGAAGTCGGCCACCGACAATGACGACAGTTCCACGCGGATCGGGAAGCGTCCCTGCAGTTCGGGGATCAGATCGCTGGGCTTGGCCAGGTGAAAGGCGCCGCTGGCGATGAACAGGATGTGGTCGGTCTTGACCACCCCGTACTTGGTGGTGACAGCCGTGCCCTCCACCAGGGGCAGCAAGTCGCGCTGCACGCCCTGGCGGCTGACTTCGGCGCCACCGCCGTCGCTGCCCGATTGACGTGAGGCGACCTTGTCGATCTCGTCGATGAAGACGATGCCGTCGGATTCGGCCCTGGCCACCGCGGCGGCGCGTATTTCATCTTCGTTGACGAGGCGGCCGGCTTCTTCTTCGACGAGCAGGCGCAGGGCTTCGGCGATGCTCAGCTTGCGCTTGCTTTTCTTGGCCTGGTTCATCTGGCTGAACAGGCCTTTCAGCTGCTCAGCCATCTCCTCCATGCCCGGCAGGCCCTGCGGGCCCAGCACTTCCAGCGCTGGCTTGGCGTCGGCGATGTCGAGTTCGATTTCCTTGTCGTTCAGGCTGCCTTCCCGCAGGCGCTTGCGCATCACCTGGCGGGCGGTGTTCTCGGGTGGAATGTCGGTCGTGAAGCCGACGCCACTGCGCGAGTCCCGCGGCGGCGGCACCAGCACGTCGAGAATGCGTTCCTCGGCGGCGTCGTGGGCGGCGTTGCGCTTGGCCGCCACCTGACGCTGACGTTCCTGCTTGACGGAAACCTCGACCAGGTCGCGGATGATGGTGTCCACGTCCTTGCCGACGTAACCCACCTCGGTGAACTTGGTGGCCTCCACCTTCACGAAGGGGGCGTCGGCGAGCCTGGCCAGTCGGCGCGCGATCTCGGTCTTGCCCACGCCGGTGGGACCGATCATCAGGATGTTCTTCGGCGTGATCTCGGCCTGCATGGCGCCCTGGACGCGGCGGCGCCGCCAGCGGTTGCGCAGTGCAATGGCCACCGCGCGCTTGGCGGCGTGCTGGCCAACGATGTGCTTGTCGAGTTCGGCAACGATCTGCGCCGGCGTGAGGTTTTCGGTATCCATAACTGCATCCATTTCACAGTCCCTGTGTCTGACCCAGCTTCCCGCCGCGGAACCGGCTTCGCCGGGCCGCAGGCGGACGGCCCCCTCGGGGGGTAGCGAGCGCTAGCGAGCTTGGGGGCTCAACTCCTCCACGATGTGGTTCTGGTTCGTGTAGATGCAGATGTCGCCAGCGATCTCGAGCGAGCGCTTGACGATCTGGGCTGGCGTCATCTCGGTGTGGTTGAGCAGCGCCATGGCTGCGGCCTGGGCGTAGGCGCCGCCGCTGCCGATGGCCACGATGCCCTGTTCGGGTTCGAGCACGTCGCCATTGCCGGTGATGATCAGGCTGGCGGTGGTGTCGGCCACGGCCAGCATCGCTTCCAGGCGGCGCAGCACGCGGTCGGTGCGCCAGTCGCGCGTGAGTTCGATGGCCGCACGCACCAGATGCCCCTGATGCTTCTCGAGCTTGGCTTCGAAGCGTTCGAACAGCGTGAAGGCGTCGGCCGTGGCCCCGGCAAAGCCGGCCAGCACCTGCTCTCGGTGGAGCTTGCGCACCTTGCGCGCACTGGCCTTGACGACGATGTGCCCGAGCGTGACCTGGCCGTCGCCGCCCAGGGCGACTGTCGGGCCGCGACGCACGCTCACGATGGTGGTGCCGTGATAGGTTTCCATTGGTCTTTTTCAATTGGTGCCGCAGCACCGGGGTTCAAGTGAACCCGGGGTCAGACTTTCCGTACCGCCACCTTGGCATGTTCGTTGATGCCCATGGCACCGAAGAACAGCGCCAACAGGCGATGGGCGTCGACGAAGTGGACAGCGCGGTTTTCATTGCGCTTGGTCAGGACCCAGTTGAGCAGGTCGCCGGCGGCTATGAAATCGACCCGGATCAGGCGTGCGCAGCTGACGCTGACAACGGGCGCTGCCGTCAGGCCGTCGTCCAGCTTGCGCAACGTGGCGCCGATGTCGCCGACCAACTGGCCCGACAGCTCGACGTGCGCCATCTCGACCGAAGTGCCTGCGCCGGAAATGTCTTCCAGCAAGGTCGATTCGAGGAAGCTGGTGGAGACCTCGCTGATCATCGACATTTGCGGGTTGCGTGTGTTCGGGTTGGCACCGATCACGCGCACCTTGCAGCGGGCGGCCTCCCACGAAGGCGGCGACACCTCGTAGGTGACGCAGTAGTCGATCGCGGCTTCGTCGAACTGGTCAGCGCGATTGGCCAGGCGCAGCGCGTCCAGTCGGGTCAGCCAGTACACCGGGTCGGCGTCGCGTACACCCGTGGGCGCGGCTTCCTGCAACACGTGGAAGAGGCGGTCGCCGGCGACCCAGCGCATTTCCAGTGCCTGCCCGGCCCAGAGCCGGAACAGCATCGACAGCTGCATCGCGGCTTCGGGGTCGATGCGAAGCAGCATCGACCAGTCGAAGACCCAGGGCAGGGGCATCTGCAAGGTCAGTGAGCGCAAGCGCGCCACGGCTTCGATGTCCAGGGTGTCGGGGCAGACCCAGCCGACTTCGCTCGAGCCTTCGGTGCTGCTGTGCGTGGCCACCACGGGCTCGTCGGCCACCGCGTCGGCCACGAGCTTGGGCAGTGAATACCACTGCGGCGCAGACCAGCCGAACTGGTGCGCGTATTCGAGCGCCAGGCTTTCGAAGCGCTGCTGCTGACCCGTGGCGCGGTACAGGTCGAACAGCACCAGCCAGGTTTCGGCATGCTGGGCACGCGCACCACCCACGCCCGTCAGCTGCTGCAAGGCGTTTTCGCATTGGGCGAAGTCGGCGTTGGCAAAGGCGATGACCGCTTCGTCGAGCTCGGGGTCGTGCACGACTTCGCTGACCTCCACGGCCATGGTGCCGGCCGACTCGAAAGTCGCACCATAGCGGGGCAGGGGCATCGGCGGCAGGTCTGCGGGGACGTAAGGAGCTGGCGACGGGCTGTTGGCCGCCGGCGGCGGCGTCGGATTCATGGGCGTCAGCGGCGGCAGGCCGGTGCCCATCTGGACCGGCGCTGCCGCGGCCGACCGCGGGCTCAGGCCACGCTCGCCGTCCAGGTTCAGAGGCGCCAGGGAGGGCGGCGCCGGGTCGCGGCCGCTGCCCGGAGCCGACAGCGGCGCGGGACTGGCCGAAGGGGCGAAGTCCATGCCGGGCTGGCGCGTTGAAGGGTTGATCGTTCCGTCGCGGAAGCCGCCGGGCGAGCGGCCGTCCGCAGTCAGACCGCCACGCATCGAATCGCGCCCCGCCTGCCGAGCCTGCGTGCCGGCCAGCCGCGCCAGCGCGCCTGCCACCGAGTTTCCACCCAGCACGCCACGCCGGCTGTTGCCGCGGAAGCCGTCGCCGACCATCTGTTGTTCGATCTCGTCGATCTTGGCCTTGACACCGTGGTCAGGGCGGCCGGCCTTGGGGTCGGGCAGCCGCGGTTCGGAGTCGTCGAGTCGCGACGACCCGCCCAGAGCGGCCAATTGCTCTGGCGACAAGCCCTCCCGGCGCACGCGCCGCAGCATGTCGAATTCGCGCTTGCGCACGAAGTCGTTGCGGCGCTTGCGCTCGATCATGGCCTTGAGCTCGGACTTTTCCAGCTCGAGTTCGCGCGAGTCTTCCTGACGCGTATTCAGCTCGGTCCAGTCGGTGGCGGGGTTCGCCACGAACCGCACGACCTTGCGGAAAAAGCTCGGGTTGTCGGCCATGGAGACAGTGTCCGCTGCTTCTTGCTCAGTCGCCGAACATCTTCTGCTTCAGTTCGCGACGTTGTTGCGCTTCCAGCGATAAGGTCGCGGTTGGGCGCGCCAGGAGACGGGCCAGGCCGATGGGTTCGCCGGTTTCGTCGCAGAAACCATACTCGCCGCTGTCCAGCCGCGACAGCGACTGGGCGATCTTTTTCAGCAGCTTGCGTTCGCGGTCGCGCGTGCGCAGTTCCAGTGCGTGCTCTTCCTCGATCGTGGCGCGATCGGCCGGGTCGGGCACGATGCTGGTGTCTTCACGCAGATGCTCGGTGGTTTCGCCGGCGTTGGACAGCAGGTCGTCTTTTTGCTGCTGCAGGCGAGCGCGGAAGAAGTCGATCTGCTTTTCGTTCATGTACTCGTCGTCGGGCATGGCCTGAAGCTCGGCTTCAGTCAGGTCCCGGCCCGCCTTGGTCTTCCAGGCGTTGACGAGTTTGGGGTCGGCTTTGTAGGCGTTTTTCTGCACTTCGATGGGGTCGGGCTGCTTCGACGGCGGTGATGGCGCGAAGCGGTCAGTGAAACGGTTGCCTCCACCTGACAAAGCGGTGGACGGAACCTGGGCGGGGGTTTCGGGCAGGGCTCTGGCTTTCGCGGCCTTGCTCGAGGCCTTGGTCGTGGGCGCCGACGCGGGCTTGGCCGGCGCGGCTTTCACGGGCTCCGGCTTGACGGGCGTTTTTTCGGCCACGGGTTCGACGGCCGGCCTGGGTGCTGCTTTGGCCGCTGTCTTGCCTGCGGTGGGTGTTTTGGCAGCTGTCTTCGTCAAGGGGTTCTCCTCGCCTGCGAATGGGCCTTCGGGGCCCGTGGGCCCTTGGGGGCAAGAATGGCCGCCGGGTGGCGGGTAGCCCCTGTCCGGTTTGACGAGACATCTCGCCGGGCCTTCAAGGCGCGCGGATTGTAGCCACGCCCGGCCACTGTGGATGCCGGAGCGGCCTGCAGCCGGCCAGGTTTCACACCAGGCATTGCTCCAGACCCTGAAGCAGCACTTCCTTGGGCAGGTCGATGCCTATGAAAACCATCTTGCTGCCCTTGGCTTCGCCCGGGGCCCATTTTGGCCCCAGGTCGCTGCCCATCAGCTGGTGCACGCCCTGGAAGATCACCTTGCGGTCGCTGCCCTTCATGTGCAGCACACCTTTGTAGCGCAGCATCTTCGGGCCATAGACCTGGACGATGGCACCGAGGAAGTCCTCCAGCTTGGCGGGGTTGAAGGCGCGGTCGCTGCGGAACACGAAGGACTTCACGTCATCGTCATGGCGATGATGGTGAGGGTGGTCACAGGCCTCGCCGGGCGCGTGATCGTGGCCTTCGTGGCCATGGTCATGGCCATGGTGGTCGTGGCCGTCGGCCTGCAGGAAGTCGGGGTCGATGTCGAGCTTGGCATTCAGGTTGAAGCCCTTCAGGTCGAACACCTTGGCAATCGGCACCTCGCCGAAATGCACCGCCTGCAAGGGTGCGCGCGGATTCATGTGCTTGATGCGGTGGCTCAGCCGCTCGACGGCGCCGGCATCGACGAGGTCGGTCTTGCTGATGAAGATCTGGTCGGCAAAGCCGATCTGGCGGCGGGCTTCCTGGCGCGTGTCGAGTTGGCCGTCGGCGTGCTTGGCATCGACCAGGGTCAGGATGCTGTCGAGCAGGTAGCTTTCGGCGATCTCGTCGTCCATGAAGAAGGTCTGCGCCACCGGGCCGGGGTCGGCCAGGCCGGTGGTCTCGATGACGACCCGGTCGAAGCTGAGCTCGCCCTTCCGCCGCTTTTCCGCCAGGTCGGCCAGGGTGCTGCGCAGGTCCTCGCGGATGGTGCAGCAGACACAGCCGTTGCTCATCTGGATGACCTGCTCGTTGGTGTCGGCCACCAGGATGTCGTTGTCGATGTTCTCCTCGCCGAACTCGTTTTCGATGACGGCGATCTTCTGGCCGTGGCTTTCGGTCAGCACACGCTTGAGCAGCGTGGTCTTGCCCGAGCCCAGGAAGCCGGTCAGGATGGTGGCGGGAATGAGACCTTGCGACATGGGTGGGCCTTGTGAGGAAAGCGATTCAGGAGAGAGTCGGAGATGAGGGCGCTGTCCAGGTTTGCAAGCGCGGCAGCAGCGCCCGGTAGGGAGCCAGCAAGACCAGGGCCATCAAGGCCTTGACGGCCAGGTCACCAGCAGCCAATTGCAGCCAGTTCATCCCGCTGCCGGCGAAAGCCAGGAAAAAGAAAACGCTGGTGTCCACCACGCTGGCCACCAGACTGCCGATCAGGGGCGCCTTCCACCAGCTGGAACGACGCCAGCGGTTGAACACGGCCACGTCCATCAGTTGCGCAAACAGGAATGCCGCCCCCGAGGCCAGGGCGATTCGCCAGGGTGCCAGCGCAAGAGACACCACGACCGCAATGGCAAAACCCACCCACGCCACCCTGCGTGCCGAATGCGGGCCGAGTGAGCGGTTGGTCAGGTCGCTGACCAGAAACACCAGCGGGTAACTGAAGGCTCCCCAGGTCAGCCAGGGGTTGATGGCGTGCTGGACGAGCACGTTCGACAACACGATCACGGCGGCCATGGCCGCGATGGGCAGGCTCAGGGCGCGCCAGGTGTCGGCTGGAGGAAGGCTTGGGTCATTTGTCATGGCGGGCGCGGATTGTGCCTGCGCGCCATCGACCGTGCCGCCTGGACAGGCCGGCGACCTCGGTTATTCTCGGCAAGACCGTGACTGCAGACACCCCCCGTGTCAGAACCTCCGAATCCCCGCCCTGCCCGCAGCCCGTCTTCCGTCTCCCGGGTCGGCCGTACCGAACGCGCCGATCGTCCTGACCGCCCTGACCGGCCCGAGCCCGCCGATCGCCGCACGCTGTTCGAACGGCTGGTGGAGTTCGTTTCGCCGGGTCCCGACAGCAAGGAAGAGCTGATCAAGACGCTGGCCGATGCCGAACAGCGAGAACTGATCGAGCCCGAATCCCGCCTGATGCTCGAAGGCGTCTTGCGCATGGCCGACATGACGGCCGGCGACGTGATGGTGGCGGCGCCACGCATGGACTTGCTGGACATCGCCGCCGACTACGACGAACTGCTGGCCCTGGTGATCGACACTGCGCACTCGCGTTTCCCGGTCTACGAGGGCGAGCGCGACAACATCATCGGCATCCTGATGGCCAAGGACCTGCTGAAGCTGCAGCGGGCCCCGGAATTGAACCTCCGGACCTTGCTGCGTCCGGCGGTGTTCGTGCCCGAAAGCAAGCGCCTGAACGAACTGCTGCGCGACTTCCGCAGCAACCGCAACCACCTGGCCATCGTGATCGATGAATTCGGCAATACCGCGGGGCTCATCACGATCGAGGACGTGCTCGAGGAGATCGTCGGCGAGATCGAGGACGAATTCGACGAGCGCGCCCAGGAAAGCGGCATCTATACCCTGGCCGACGGCACGCATCGCGTGGCCGGCGACGTGGGCATCGATGCCGTGAACCACGCTTTCGGAACCAGTTTGCCCTTGCAGGACTTCGACACCATCGGCGGTCTGGTGGCCCACGAACTGGGGCGGGTGCCGCGCCGTGGCGAGGCGTTGGACGTGGGCGGCCTGCGTTTCGCGGTGATGTTGACCCGGGGTGGCGCCGTGCGCTGGTTCCGTGTCGGGCGCAGCCCGGAGTCGCCGATCACGGCCGACGGCGGCGACCAGGATTGAGCGTGTCCACTCCCCCCGATCGCGCCAGCGGCCCCGAAGACACCCTCAGCATTCGCCCCGGAGTACCGCCAGGCCTGCGCCTGATGGAAGCGCTGGGCCTGGCTGCGCTGGGCGCGCTGCAGACGCTGAGTTACGTGCACACCTGGGCCTGGTGGCTGCCCGTCCTGACCCTGGCAGTGCTGGTGTGGCGGCTGGACGGCAGCGCGCCGCGGCGTGCCGCGCTCTGGGGTTGGAGCTACGGGACCGGCTGGCTGCTGGGCGGGGTGTGGTGGTTGTTCATCAGCATGCACAACTATGGCGGCTTGCCGGCGCCGCTGGCTGCACTGGCAGTGCTGGCGCTGGCCGCGGCGCTGTCGCTGTACCTGGCAGCGGCAGCAGCGCTGTACGCCCATCTGCGCCGCGCCACGCTCTGGGGCGACGCTGCGCTCTTCGCGGCTCTCTTCCTCCTGGCCGAATGGGCGCGGGGCGTGCTGTTCACCGGTTTTCCCTGGGTGGTCCTGGGCTACTCGCAGGTCGACGCGCCCCTGGCCGTGCTGGCACCCTGGCTGGGTGTCTACGGACTGGGCGCGGTTCTGGCCTGGGCTGCGGCGATGCTGGCCGGCATGGCCAGGGTGCGGCCAGGCGAGAGGCCGACGGTGGTGGCGCTGGTCGTCGTCCTGCTGACCTTGCCCGGTGTGGCAGGCCCCTGGAATTTCACTGGCGGCTCGGGCGGGTTGACCGTGGCGCTGCTGCAGACCAACGTCCAGCAGGACGAAAAGTTCAGCGCCGAACGACTGCCCGAAACCCTGGCCTGGGTGGCGCGCGAACTGCAGGCGGCCGAGGCCGACTTGGTGGTGACCCCGGAAACTGCCGTGCCGCTATTGCCTTACCAGCTGGCCGACGTCGCGCCCGGCTACTGGGACGCCCTGGTGGCGCACTTCAAGACGGCTGGCGGTGCTGCGTTGGTGGGCGTGCCGCTGGGGGACTTCGAGCGTGGCTACACGAATTCGGCGGTCGGGATGTCGGCCGCGGGTGCGGGCTACCGCTACGACAAGCAGCACCTGGTGCCGTTCGGAGAGTTCATTCCCCCGGGCTTCCGATGGTTCACCGAGATGATGAACATTCCACTGGGCGACTTCAACCGTGGCGTTCCCGCCGCGCCGTCGTTTCCGGTAGGGAAGCAGCGCGTGGCTCCTAACATCTGCTACGAAGACCTGTTCGGCGAAGAACTGGCGCTGCGTTTCCGCCATCCCGACCAGGCGCCGACCGTGCTGGCCAACATCAGCAACATCGCCTGGTTCGGCGACACCGTGGCGATCGCCCAGCACCGCCACATTTCGCGCTTTCGCGCCCTCGAACTGCAGCGACCGATGATCCGGGCCACCAACACCGGGGCGACGGTGGCCATCAACCATCGCGGCAAGGTGCTGGCCGAATTGCAGCCGGGCACCCGTGGCGTGCTCACGGCCCGGGTCGAGGGGCGGGTGGGCAGCACGCCTTTTGCCTGGTGGGCGTCGCGCTATGGCTTGTGGCCCCTGGTGGTGCTGGCGGTGCTTCTGGTGCTGGGGCTGTCGGGCCGGGTGGCGCGCCGGGGCGAGGCTTCCGACACCGCACTGCCACCGGGCGCCGCCCCGTAAACTCAGGAGTTTTCCGCGGGACCCGCGGCCACCCTGATGGCGTTCGACATGCTCACCTTCCAGCAGATCATCCTGAAGCTGCAGTCTTATTGGGACGCACAGGGTTGCGCCCTGCTCCAGCCCTACGACATGGAAGTGGGTGCGGGCACAAGCCACACCGCCACGTTCCTGCGCGCACTGGGCCCCGAGCCCTGGAAGGCGGCCTACGTGCAGCCCAGCCGCCGGCCCAAGGATGGCCGCTACGGCAACAACCCGAACCGGCTTCAGCACTACTACCAGTACCAGGTGGTGCTGAAGCCGGCGCCGGCCGACATCCTGGAGCTGTACCTCGGCAGCCTGGAAGCACTGGGCTTCGACCTGAAGGCCAACGACGTCCGCTTCGTCGAGGACGACTGGGAGAATCCCACGCTCGGCGCCTGGGGCCTGGGCTGGGAAGTCTGGCTGAACGGCATGGAAGTCACCCAGTTCACGTATTTCCAGCAGGTGGGCGGCATCGACTGCAAGCCCATCACGGGCGAAATCACCTACGGCCTGGAGCGCCTGGCGATGTACCTGCAAGGCGTGGAGAACGTCTACGACCTGCAGTGGACAGATACGCTGCGCTATCGCGACGTCTATCACCAGAACGAGGTCGAGCAGAGCACCTACAACTTCGAGCACAGCGACGTCGATTTCCTGCTTCAGGCTTTCGTTGCCCATGAAAAGCAGGCCAGGTACCTGATGACGCAGCAACTCGCGCTGCCGGCCTACGAGCAGGTGCTGAAGGCGGCACACAGCTTCAACCTGCTCGACGCGCGTGGCGCCATCAGCGTCACTGAGCGAGCGGCCTACATCGGGCGTATTCGCAATTTGGCGCGCAGTGTGGCTGCCAGTTACCTGGACAGCCGCGCCCGGTTGGGATTCCCCATGGCGCCCCGGGCCTGGGCCGCCGAGGTGGCCGACCAGCTGGCGAAAAAGGCGGCATGAGCATGCGAACCGCGAGCCTGCTGGTCGAACTCTTTGTCGAAGAACTGCCGCCGAAAGCGTTGAAGAAGCTGGGCGAGTCCTTTGTCAGCCTGCTGGCCGATGGCCTGAAAGCCCAGGGCCTGGTGGCCGCGGATTCGGTTTCCACGGCTTTTGCGTCGCCGCGTCGCCTGGCCGTGCACCTGACCGGCGTGGCCGGCCGTGCTGCCGACAAGGCGCAGCAGAGCAAGCTGATGCCCGTGTCCGTGGGCCTGGACGCAAGCGGCGGCCCCACCCCGGCATTGCTGAAGAAGCTGGCCGCGCTGGGCGCCGACGCCAGCAGCGTGCCTGGCTTGAAGCGGGCTTTGGACGGCAAGGCGGAAACACTGTTCCTGGACAGCACCGTGCCCGGTGCCACCCTGGCCGCGGGCCTGCAGAAATCACTGCTGGAGGCCATGGCCCGGCTGCCGATTCCCAAGGTGATGCAGTACCAGCTGGACGATGGCTGGACCAGCGTCAACTTCGTGCGCCCGGTGCACGGGCTGGTGGCCTTGCATGGCAGCGAGATCGTGCCGGTTCAGGCGCTGGGCCTGGAGGCCGGCCGCGTCACCCGCGGCCACCGTTTCGAGGCCGCGGTGGCCGAGCTCGTGCTGGAGGACGCCGACAGCTATGCCGCCCAGATGCAGGCCGAAGGGGCCGTCATCCCCGGCTTCGCGGCACGCCGCGCTGAACTGGTGCGGCAGCTGACGGCGGCTGCGCAGCGCCAAGGCCTGGTGCCGATCGACGACGAGGCCCTGCTCGACGAGGTCACCGCACTCGTCGAACGACCGAACGTGCTGCTGTGCTGCTTCGAGCCAGAGTTCCTGGCCGTGCCGCAGGAATGCCTGATCCTGACGATGAAGGCCAACCAGAAGTACTTTCCGCTGCTGGACGCCGCCGGCAAGCTGACGAACAAATTCCTGATCGTCAGCAACATCCGTCCGGCCGACGCCGGCCGCGTCGTCGAAGGCAATGAACGTGTCGTGCGCCCGCGCCTGGCCGACGCCAAGTTCTTCTATGACCAGGACCGCAAGCGCAGCCTGGAAAGCCGCGTGCTGCAGCTGGCCAGGGTGGTCTACCACGGCAAACTCGGCAGCCAGGGAGACCGCAACGAACGTGTGCGCGCGCTGGCCCGCGGCATCGGCCAGACCCTGGGCGGCGACCTGCTGGCGACCAGCGCCGACCGTGCGGCCATGCTGTCCAAGGCCGACCTGCTGACCGACATGGTGGGCGAGTTTCCAGAATTGCAGGGCGTGATGGGCGGCTACTACGCCCGCCATGACGGCGAGACCGAGGACGTGGCACTGGCAGTGGAAGACCACTACCGGCCGCGATTTGCTGGCGACGCGCTGCCGCGAGGCGAAGCCGGCGCGGTGGTGGCCCTGGCCGACAAGCTGGAAACCCTGGCCGGCCTGTTCAGCATCGGCGAGAAGCCCACCGGCGACAGGGATCCGTTTGCGCTGCGCCGCCACGCGCTGGGTGTCATCCGGATGTTGATCGAGCGCGACCTGCCCTTGGCTGTTCCGGCCCTGGTGGCGCAGGCGCTGGCCCTGTTTCCGGCTGCCCCTGCGGGCACGGCCGACGACCTGACGGGCTTTCTCTTCGACCGCCTGGTCGGCAGCCTGCGTGAGCAGGGCAGCAGCGCACAGGAGGTCGATGCCGTGGTCGCCCTGCGCCCGCCGCGCTGGGGCGACATTCCGCGCCGGTTGGCGGCCGTGCGGGCCTTTGCCGCCTTGCCTGAATCGGCCGCGCTCGCGGCCGCCAACAAGCGCGTGGGCAACATCCTGAAAAAGGCCGACGACACCAACGCCGCGTCGCCTGGCGCAGTCGACACCGCGCGCCTGGTCGAGCCGGCCGAAGCTGCGCTGGCTGCGGCTCTGGCGCAGACGGCGCCCGTGGCCGACGCGGCTTTCGAGCGTGGCGACTACACCGCTTCACTTCAGGCCCTGGCCGCGCTGAAGGCGCCTGTCGACGCCTTCTTCGAAACCGTGATGGTCAATGCCGACGACCCCGACCTGCGCCGCAACCGCCTGGCGCTGCTGGCACGGTTGCACCAGGCCATGAACCGCGTGGCCGACCTGTCGCGCCTGGTGCAATGAAGCGCCCGCCTTTGCCGCGTTCGCTGCCCGCCCGAAGCTGATGCAAAACACCAAGCTCGTCATCCTGGGCCGCGACGGCGTGCTCAACCACTTCCGCGAAGGCCATGTCACGAGCGCCGAGGAGTGGGTGCCGATTCCCGGCGCGCTGGAAGCCGTGTCGCGCTTGAACCATGCGGGCTGGCATGTGGTGGTGGCCACCAACCAGAGCGGCATCGGTCGCGGCATGATCGACATGAGTGCGGTGAACGCCGTGCATGCGCACATGAACAAGCTGCTGCAAGCCGAAGGCGGACGACTCGATGCCATCTTCTTCTGCCCGCACACGCCCGAGGAAGGCTGCGATTGCCGCAAGCCGCAGCCCGGGCTGATACTCGACGTTGGCAGGCGCTACGGGGTCGACCTGGGCAACGTGGCGATGGTGGGCGACACGCTGCGGGATCTGCAGGCCGCCCGCGCCGCCGGCTGCCAGCCGCACCTGGTGCTGAGCGGGCGCGCCGCAGCGCTGTCCGTGGCCGAGCTGCAGGCCGTGCTCGACGCCGTGCCCGGCAGCACCGTTCACGCCAGCCTGGGCGAGTTCGCGGATTTCCTGCAGCGCCGCGATGGCATCTTCGATTCCGGCAGCGGGGCCCTGGGCTGATGCGGGCAGTCTGGGCGCTACGCTCGTTCCTGTTCGTGCTGTGGCTGGCGGTCACTGTCATCCCCTGGGGCACCTTGATGCTGCTGCTGTCGATCTTCTGGCGCGGCGAAAAGCTGTACTGGCCGACGATGCGCTGGCTGCGCATGGCGATCTGGGGCGCGCGCGTGATCTGCGGCGTGGACTACCGGGTGCACGGCATGGACCGGCTGCCCAGCGCGGGCGACAAGCGCTCGGCCGTGGTGCTGGCGTCCAAGCACCAGAGCACCTGGGAGACCTTCGCCTACCCCACCTTGATGTCGCATCCGCTGGCCTACGTGTTCAAGCGCGAACTGCTGTTCGTGCCCTTTTTCGGCTGGGCCATGGGCCGGCTCGACATGATCCACATCGACCGCAGCAAGCGCGCCGAAGCCTGGAACAAGGTCGCCGCACAAGGCAAGCGGCTGGCGGCCGAAGGCATCTGGGTGATCATGTTCCCGGAAGGCACGCGCACGCCGCGTGGCAGCCAGGGTGTCTACAAGAGCGGTGCCTCGCGTCTGGCAATCGCCACGGGCGTGCCTGTCGTGCCGATCGCTGCGACTTCGGCCAAGTGCTGGCCGCGCAAGAGCTTCCTGCTGCGTCCAGGCGTCATCGACGTGTCCATCGGCCCGCCGATCCCCAGCACCGGACGCGAGTCCGAAGAACTGATGCGCGAAGTCGAGGCCTGGATCGAGGCCGAAATGCGCCGCCTGGACCCCGAGGCCTACCCGGGCTGAGCCTGGCCGGTGCCGCAGCCGGTTGACCCAGGCCCGGTGCCGCACGCAGCAGCGCCTTCGGCCGAAGCCTGCCAACAGGCCGGGCCCGGCGTGAATCGGCCTGGCCTCCTAGAATTCGGGCGGACATGACCAGCACTTCCGCGCTTCCTCAGACGATGCAGCTTTCGCTGTTTGGTGAACCGCCCGCTGCGGTCGCCGCGCCGGTGCCCGGTTTGGCGGCGCCCGCATCCGTTGCGCCGGCCGATCCGGCGGCTTTCCGCCACCCGCGTTCGCAGCGCGACATCCGCTTCGGCGAGCACCTGGTCGGCTACGAGTTGCGCCGTGCACGCCGGCGCAGCATCGGCTTTTGCATCGGGGCCGAAGGCCTGACCGTCAGCGCCCCCCGCTGGGTGGGCGTGGCCGATGTCGAGGCCGCGCTGCGTGAGAAAGCACCCTGGATCCTGCGCAAGCTGCACGAGCAGCGTGAACGTGGTCAACGGGTGGCGGCGGCGCGGGTGGACTGGCGCGGGGGCACGAGCCTGCCTTTCCTGGGCCAGAGCCTCGTCCTGGTACTCGATCCTCAGGCCACTGGGGCCGTGCTGAAGGGCGCCGACGAAACGAGTCCGGGGGCGCCTGCGCTGCGCCTGCACCTGGGCCTGCCCCAGGGCGCAGACCCGGCGCAGATCCGCGATACGGTGCAAAGCTGGCTGCAGCGCCAGGCCCGGCGCGTGTTCGAGGAGCGCTGTGCGCTCTATGCCCCGCGCCTGGGGGTGCGCATGAAGCGCCTGACGCTCAGTTCGGCGGCCACGCGCTGGGGCAGCGCCAGTGCCGACGGGTCGATTCGCCTGAATTGGCGGCTGGTGCACTTCGGCCTGCCCGTGATCGACTACGTGGTGACCCATGAACTGGCCCATTTGCGTGAAATGAATCACAGTCCGGCGTTCTGGGACGTGGTTCGCAACGCCCTGCCCGAGTTCGAGGCCGCGCGGGGCATGCTGCGCACGGAAGTGCTGCCAGTGCTCGACTGAAGGCCCCTCGTTTTGTCGAGCCCCCTCAACGGGGTGGTCTGCGAGCGCCACATTCCGCCAATAGAAGGATGCGCTCGGACAGCGGGTTGGCCATACTGACACTGGTAAGTTGTCATCACCTGCAAAAGAAGACCGAGCGGGCTGCCGGGAGGCCCCGCCACTGCCACAGAAGAAGCACATCGGCGGCCTTGCAAGCCTTGCAAGCCTTGCTTGCCTGGTCGCCGATCTGTTTTCAGCGCGTGGTTTCGAAACGCAGCACGCCGTCGTGCAACGGCAGCGGCCGCAGCCTGCCTTCGCCGGCCAGGGCGTGCAGGTGAGCGATGGACTCGCCCATCGCGAACGTGGTCTGGTGCAGGTCCAGCGTGCGCTTGAAGAGCACGGGCAGCAAGTCTGCCGCGCTGTGGGGCCGGCGGGCGCAGGCTTGCAGCACGTCGGCGTAGCGCGCTTCGTGGTGGGCTGTCAGCTGGTCGATGCGTGCGTGCAGCCCGGTGAAGGGCTTGCCATGTGAAGGCAGCACCAGCGTCGCTGCTGGCAGCACGCGCATCTGCCCGATGGAGCGCAGGTACAGCGGCAGCGGGTCGGCCTCGGGTTCGATGTCGATGACGCTGACGTTGGTGGAAATGCGCGGCAGCACCATGTCGCCCGAGATCAGCACGCCCAGCGCCGGGCAGTGCAGCGCAATGTGCTCGGGTGCGTGGCCGTAGCCGGCGATGCAATGCCAGCTGCGCCCGCCCACGTGCAGCACCCCGCCGTCCATCAGCCGCCTGTAGCGGCCAGGCACCTGCGGCACCATGCTGGCGTAGTAGTTGGACCGCGCCCGCACCTTGGCGAGAGCCTCGGGGTCGGTCAGGCCGTGCAGCGCAAAAAAGCGTGCGGCGTTGTCGCCGCCAAAGCCGGTGGTGGTCTGGCTGGCCATGCGTGCGGCATTCCAGTCGGTGGCGCTGATCCACAGCCGGCACTCGCGCTCTGCGGTGGTCCAGCGTTCGCACAGCCAGTGCGCCAGTCCGATGTGGTCGGGGTGCATGTGGGTACAGACGACCCGCAGCACCGGCAGGCCGTCGAGTTCATGTTCGAAGACGCGTTCCCAGGCGGCCCGCGTGGTGTCGTTGGCGACACCGCAGTCGACGATCGTCCAGCCCTCGATGCCGTCCTGCCGGTCGCGCAGCAGCCACAGGTTGATGTGGTCCAGCGCGAAGGGCAGCGGCATGCGCAGCCAGCGCACGCCCGGCGCCATCTCGATGCTGGAGCCGGGGCCGGGCAGGGTGTCCTGCAAGGGGTAGTCGAGCGCTGCTTCTTGGGGGTTGGCCATGGCCGGCAGTCTAGCTTTGCCGGCTCGTCTGCCCGAGTCCGCGCGGCGTGTGACGGCCTGGTAACGGGCGCCGCTGAAGCTTCGCCTCACTGATTGCGCTGCCGCGGTGGTGGCCTCAGGCAACAAGCAAGGAGTCGAACCATGACGAATTCATTCAAGCTGAATCTGCAGAGCAGTCTGCTGGTGCTGTCCTTCGGGGCCACGCCGGTGTGGGCGGTGGACTTTGTCAACGCCCAGGCGTTCCAGAACCTGGACCCGGTGACCGTGGTCGACACCAACACTGGCCTGACGGCCGTGGCGCTGAAGGAGTTCGACCCCATCGGCCTGCGCGGATCGGCCGCCAACACCACGCGCACCAGCACCCATGTGACGGCCTATGGCTACAGCACCGCGGTGACCACCCACTACAACGCTGCGTCCTCGACACGCAGCGAGTACACGCTGTGGGACCTGGCCAGCAACACCGCCCTGCCCAGCGCCGCCGGCCTGGGCCTGACGTTCAACTTCACCCTGGCGGGCTTTCTCGATGTCGGCCCGAGTTCGATTTCCACCACGAGCTTCAGCTACGAGGCCGAGCTGCGCAACGACATCAACGCCGTGGCCCAGGAACGCCTGGGGTCCGTGACCCGCACCTACGCCCCGGGCCCGAGTGGCCTGGGCTACACCACCGTCGGCGACGGCACGCTCGTGGGCAGCTTTGTCCAGGGCTTTTCGCTGCAGCAGACCGTGGGTTCGCTCTACGGCACGCTGTTCATGATCAACACCACCACGGCGGCCAACAACAGCCAAACCCGGGGCGGGCTGAACCTGGACTCGATCACCCTGAGCACGGGCGTGGCACCGGCCGGCGGGCTGGGCATCCGGCTGGACCAGACCGGGCAGATCATCCCGGTGTCGGCCGTGCCCGAGCCCTCGGCCTGGGCGCTGTGGATGGCGGGCGTGGTCGCGATGGGTTTCATCCGGCGCCGTCGCCAGGCCTGATGACCGGCTGCGGCCCCTCGCGCCACAGCGCCAGCCGCAGCGGGTGGGCACGCCAGGCAGCGATCTCGCCGGGCGGTACATGGGCTTGTGCAGCCTGGACGAAGGCCTGCACCGCAGCGGCGCGGACCTGGCGGGCGTGCTGCGGGTCGCGGCCGGCGTCGGCGACCTCGCACACCAAAGCGCAAAGCTCGCCCTGGTCCAGGTGGAGGTGGCGCGCCGGTTCGCGCATGCCCCACAGCCGTGCACCCAGCGGCTGCGCGGCCGCCGCGTCGCCGGCGGCCAGGGCCCGCCGGGCCTGGGCCATCAGCGCGGCGGCCTGGGCGGCCGGAAACTCGGCCTGCTCGGCCGCCTGCAGCACATCGTCCAGCTCCAGCCGCGCGGCCTCGGCGTCCAGGCACTGGCTGGCCAGCGCCCGTGCCGTCAGGGTCACCACCGTCGTCGGCCCGCCGCTGCTGAGCAGCGGTGTCAGCGTCGACCAGTGCCGCAGTGCGGTGTCGCGCTGGCCCAGCATCAGCGCCGCATGGGCGCGCAGCAGCTGTTGCTGGATCTTCAGGCGCGGCGCAGCGGGCGCGGGGGCCTGGTCGAGTTCGCGCAGCGCACCCGCGGCATCGCCCAGGCGCTGGCACAGGCCCGCCCGCAGGTTGGCCACCACGGTGCGCAGATCGGCCGAGCTCGCGGCGCGATCGCAGTGCGCCAGGGCTTCGTCCAGCACCGCGCGGGCCGCCTGGTAGTGGTTCAGCGCGATCAGCGACATGGCCAGGTTCAGGTTGTTGGCGAAGGCGGTGCCGGCACTGTCCAGCCGCCGGTAGAGCACCGCCGCCTGCTGCGCATGCTGCACGGCGAGTTCGACCTGGCCCAGATGCAGATGCTGGCTGGCCATGCTGGACAAGGCGATGGCTTCTTGCTCCAGGTCGCCGGCCTGCCGGGCGTGGTGATGCTGCCCGTGCAGGGCTTCGACGCAGTCGCGGGTGCGTCCGCAGCAGGCGAAGACCATGGCCACGTGGCCTTGGAGCTCGGCAGCCAGCCGGGCGTCGGTGATGGCCGGCAGGCCCTGCTGCACCTGCTGCACCCGCGTCAGCGCCTGCGCCAGGTCGCCGCCGAAGACCAGTGCCGTGGCGTGCAGGGCCAGGGCCCGCAGGGCCTGGGTGCTGCCGGGCAGGGCGTCGGCCAGGGCCGCCGCGCTGGCCTGGTGCAGAGTGGCCAGGTCTTGCGCGGCCAGGGCCACGTTGGCCTGCTCCAGCCGCAGGGCCAGGCGCTGGGCCGCGCCTTCGCAGCGGGCCAGCAGGGCCTGGGCCAGGGCCGCCGCCGGCCCCACGCCCTGGTGAACCATGCACACGGGAATCGTCGCCACCTGCGCGGCGAAGGCTGCGGCGGCGTCGCCCGATTCTTCGAACCAAGCCGCGGCCTGTTGCAGCAGGGCCATCTGCTCGGCGGTCCGCCCCTGCTGCAGTGCCCGTTCGGCCGCAGCCAGCGCCATCGGGGCTGCAGCAGCCAGTTGCCCGGCGGCGGCGAAGTGCCGCGCCACCGCCTGGGGCGGCGCCGCGCTCTTCTGCAGGCTCAGGGCCACGGCGGCGTGCAGCGGCGCCAGCAGCGCAGCCGGCAGGCCGCTGCGCACGGCGTCCAGCACGGCCTCGTGGGCGAACACCGACGCACCAGGCTGGCTGCGGAACACCTGCGCCCGTTCCAGTTCGGCCCAGGGGGCGGCCACCGCCAGGGGCGATTCCGCCATCACGTCGGCGGCCACGGCGACGCTGAACTCTGGGCCGGCGACGCTGGCCACGCGCGCCAGGTTCTGCGCGCGCTCGCTCAACGCGGCCAGGCGCTGGGTGAGCACGGCATGGACGCTCGGCGGCAGCGGCAGCGTTTCGAACGCCGCTGCCGCGTTCCTTGCCGAACCAGCAGCTTCGTCGGACAGGGCACCTTGCAGATGCAGGTGCTTCAGCGTTTCCAGCACGAACAGCGGGTTGCCGCCGCAATGCCGGGCCAGCGCTTCGGGCAGCGAAGCCGGCCAGCGTTGGCTGGCCGCCTGCACGGTGTCGAGCAATGCGTGCAGGGCCTGGTCGTCCAGCGCGGCCAGCGTCACCGGCTGCAGCCGCGCCGACGAAGCCAGCCATGCAGGCAGCCAGGCCCCGGCGCCGGATTCGCCAAGCGCAGGCCGGCTGGCCAGCCCCCAGCGCAGGCCGGGCAGGCCGCAGGAACGCTGCAGCACGGCGCGTGAAGCCTGGTCGGCGTGCTGCAGGTCGTCGAACAGCACCGCCTGCAGGCCGGCGGCGGGCGCGGCCTGGAAGACCTGCTCCAGCGCGCGATGCAGCGAGGCTTCGCGACCGGGCGAGCCGGGCATCGGCCCCAGTTCGGGCAGCAGGCGCGCCATTTCCTCGCGCACCCCGGCGTCGGGCCACAGGCGCTCGGGTGCCGGTGCAGTGCGCATCATGCTGCGCAGCAGGCGGACCAGTGAACCGTAGGCCACGATCTCGTCGCCCGGGCGCGCCGTGGCCAGCGCCCGCGCCGGCCCTTCGGCCGCGCAGGCCAGCAGCAGGCGCGACTTGCCCATGCCCGGCTCGCCCAGCAGCACGAAGGCGCTGCCGGCCTGCCAGGCAGCGGCCATGGCGCGCTGCTCGGCTTCGCGGCCCACCAGCCGGGGCGGGTTCAGCAGGCTGGCGGGCAGGGTCGTGGCCGGACTGGCCGGGCTCTGCGGCCCGGCGCTGCCGGATTCGACCCGGTGCAGCAGTGCCAGGGTTTCCGGCGCCGGCTTCACGCCGAGTTCGTCCCGAAGCACCTGTTCACAACGTTCGAACGCGGCCAGGGCGGCGGCGCGGTCGCCGCGCAGGCTGTGCAGCCGCATCAGGCGGCGCCAGGCGTGTTCGACCAGCGGGTCCAGGGCCAGCAGGGTCTCGGTGGCGGCCAGGGCCGCTGCCAGGGCGCCCTGGCTCTCGTGGCGGGCCGCCAGCCCGCCCAGCAGGTCGGCGCGGCGCGCAGCCCACTGGCGACGCAGTTCGATCAGCCATTCTTCGTGAGCGCCGGTGTCGCTGCCCGGCGGGCCGGCGGCGTCGACGCCGTCCAGCAGGGTGGCGGCCAGATCGGCGTCGTCGGCGCAGCCGTCGCGCCAGACGTCGCAGCGCACGCCCTCGGTCAGGCGCAGGCCGACATCGCTGTGCGTGACCAGTTCGCCTTGCTGGTGGCGCAGGCGGAACAAGCGCTGGCGCAGATTGGCGTGGGCGCGGGGCAGCGGCACCTCGGGCCACAGCCAGTGGGCCATGGGGCTGCGGGCCTGCGGCCCTTCAAGCGTCAGACGCGCCAGCAACAACGCGTCCTTGTCGGCCAGCGGGCGCCAGGGCTGGGCTTCGGCTCGCCAGGCAGGCACCCCCAGCAGGCGCAGTTGCAGCACGCCAGTGGGGGGTGGGCAGGCTGAAGGTGGCGCCACGACCGCGGATTGTGGAGAAGCGCTCACGTGCAGGGCAACCTGCGAACGCGGGACCCGGGCTGTCGTGACGTTCGGTGATCGCAGTCGGGTGCCTGGGCTAGCATGAGGATCAGACCCATTTGCAGGAGACCGCCATGAACCTTCCCGGCCTGAACTTCATGCTCGGCGACGACGTCGACGCACTGCGCGACGCGGTGCGCGAATTCGCGCAGGCCGAGATTGCCCCGCGTGCCGCAGAGATCGACGCCAGCGACCAGTTCCCCATGCACCTGTGGCGCCAGATGGGCGAACTCGGCGTGCTCGGCATCACCGTGCCCGAGGAAGACGGCGGCGCCGGCATGGGCTACCTGGCGCACATGGTGGCGATGGAGGAAATCAGCCGCGCCAGCGCCAGCGTGGGCCTGAGCTACGGCGCGCACAGCAACCTGTGCGTGAACCAGATCAAGCGCAACGGCACGCCCGCGCAGAAGAAGAAGTACCTGCCGAAGCTGATCAGCGGCGAACACGTGGGCGCGCTGGCGATGAGCGAGCCCGGTGCCGGCAGCGACGTCATCAGCATGAAGCTGAAGGCAGTGGAGCGCGGCGGCGTCTACGTGCTCAACGGCACGAAGATGTGGATCACCAACGGGCCCGATGCCGACACCATGGTGGTCTATGCCAAGACCGAACCCGAACTGGGTGCGCGGGGTGTCACGGCCTTCATCGTCGAAAAAGGGATGAAAGGCTTCAGCACCGCGCAGAAGCTCGACAAGCTGGGCATGCGCGGCAGCCACACCGGGGAGATGGTGTTCCAGGACGTCGAGGTGCCGGCCGAGAACATCCTGGGTCAGCTGAATGGCGGCGCGCGCGTGCTGATGAGCGGGCTGGACTACGAACGCGCGGTGCTGGCGGCCGGGCCCATCGGCATCATGCAGGCCGTGATGGACAACGTCATCCCTTACACCCACGACCGCAAGCAATTCGGGCAGTCGATCGGCGAATTCCAGCTCATCCAGGGCAAGGTGGCCGACATGTACACCGTGCTCCAGGCCGGCCGTGCCTTCTGCTACACGGTGGGCAAGAACCTGGACGCACTCGGCGCCGAGCACGTGCGGCAGGTTCGCAAGGACTGCGCCAGCGTCATCCTGTGGTGCGCCGAAAAGGCCACCTGGATGGCCGGCGAGGGCATCCAGATCTTCGGCGGCAACGGCTACATCAACGACTACCCGCTGGGCCGGCTGTGGCGCGACGCCAAGCTCTACGAGATCGGCGCGGGCACCAGCGAGATCCGCCGCATGCTCATCGGCCGCGAGCTGTTCGCGGAAACGATGTGAGCTTTCCCAGCGTGCCGCTGACCGGCGTGCCGGGCTTCAGCCTGCGTGCCTGGCAGCCAGCCGATGCGCCGGCCCTGGCCCAGGTGGCGGGCGACGACCGGGTGTGGCGCTGGATGAGCGACAGCTTTCCGAACCCCTACACCCTGGACGTGGCGCAGCACTGGTGCGAACGCGGCCATGTCGACTTCGGCGGCGAGAACGCGGCCATCAGCCTGGACGGTGTGGCCGTGGGCGGCGCCGGCTACCACCCCGGCACGGGCTTCATGCGCTGCAACGTCGAGATCGGCTACTTCCTGGCTCCGCACCTGTGGGGCCAGGGCGTGGGCACGGCCGTCGTGGCGGCGCTGGCGCAGCTGGCGCTGGCGCTGCCCGAGGCCACGCGTGTGTTTGCGCCGGTGCACGCCGGCAATGCGGCTTCGATGCGCATCCTGCAGAAGAACGGCTTCGTGTGCGAAGGCACGCAGCGCCTCTCGGCGTTCAAGGCCGGGCGCGTCATCGACCGCGTGATCTGGGCGCGTTACCGCGCGCCAGCGGTGCCGGCACTGGGTTAATCTGCGCCGGTTGTGATCTACAGGAGTTGCTGCCATGGGACACGTCACCGCACACGAAGCCCTGGCCTTGCGCTGGGCCGAGCTTTGCAACGACCCGCGTTGGCACGACCTGGGCGGCAAGCTCGAGCTGAATGGCATGGGGGTGATCGAGATGAGTCCTGCCAGCAACCGCCACGGCATTCGACAACTCGCTGTGGGCCGCGCCCTGGCCGACCAGTTGCCCGAAGGGACGGCACTGGTCGAGTGCTCCGTGCTCACCAGCGACGGCATCCGGGTGCCCGACGTCGCCTGGGCATCGGCGGCCTTCATGGCGCAGCACGGCGACGTGACGCCGTTTCCCCAGGCGCCCGACATCTGCGTCGAGGTGCGGTCCCCGTCGAACACCGACGCCGAGATGGCGCACAAGACGGCGCTCTACCTGGAAGCGGGTGCGCGAGAGGTCTGGCTCGTTGGCGAGGCCGGTGGCTGGGAGATCTTCGATTCGCAGGGGCCCAGAGCTGGCAGCCGCTATGGCATTCAGTTGGACCTGGCGCCGCCCGCTGCGCAGTGACCCCGCAAGTCAAGCCCGAGCCCTGGGGGAAGCTGGATCGCAGCGCCCCGGACGTCACCCAGGCCACGCGCTTGTCACTGGTGGGGCATTGCATCGATGTGGCGGCCGTTGCGCGGGCTTTGCTGGATTTGCCCACCTGGCGGGCGCGATTGCAGCGGCTGGCCGCGCGCGAGTTCAGCGCCACCGACCTCGACCGGCTGACCGTGCTGGCCTTCCTGCACGATGTGGGCAAGGCGGGCGCCGGGTTTTATTCCAAGGCCTTGACCAAGGCGCAGCAGTCAGCCTGGCTGCAGCAGGCGCGTCATGACCACAGTCAGCTCGGCCATACGCGGGTGGTGGCGCCCTTGCTGCGCTTCGACCCCGCCCACGAAGGCCTGCGCCAGGCGCTGGGCCTACCGCTGCTGCGGGCCTGGGCACCGGCTGACGCAATCGACCAGGAGGCTCTGACCGACCTGTGGCTGGCCGCTGTTTCGCACCATGGCGAACCGATCTCCACGGACTCGTTGACCACCCACGGTGACAGGCCTTTGGGCGACGCCACCTGGACGCTACCCATCGCCGGCTACGAGCCGATTTCGGGCCTGCAGCAATTGCGCACCACCGCACAGTCCTTGTGGCCCGGGGCCTTCGCGGACACCCTGCCCATGTCGGTGCCCACTTCCGGCCTGATTCACGCCTTCGCGGGCCTGGTGTCGCTGGCGGACTGGATCGGGTCGAACACCGACTTTTTCCCTTACGACTTGGGATCGCAGGATGGCGGCCGCTGGCCTGTGGCACAGGCCGCCGCGCGCCAGGCGCTGCGCGATATGCGTATCGACCTGGAGGCGAGCCGCGCCGACCTGCGTGCACGCTCGCCCAGCTTCTTCGACGCCTTCGGTTTCCCACCCAAGCCCACCCAGACCGCCACGGCTGCCGCACCCTTGCCCAGCCCTGTGGTGCTGGAGGCAGAAACCGGCAGCGGCAAGACTGAGGCAGCCCTGTGGCGCTTCAAGGCCCTGTTCGAACGCGGCGAGGTCGACGCCCTGTGTTTTCTCTTGCCCACGCGCGTGGCGGCCACGGGCATCGCGCAGCGCCTCGACGACTTCGTGGGCCGGCTCTTCCCCGAGCCCGCGCTCAGGCCGAACACCGTTCTGGCGGTGCCCGGCTACCTGCGCGCCAATGGCAAGGAAGGGCGATGGTTGGCGCCGTTCACCGTGCAATGGCCAGACGAGGAGCGCGGCGAGCCTCTGTTCTGGGCGGCGGAGCACAGCAAGCGCTACTTCGCCGCTGCGGCAGCCGCAGCCACCATCGACCAGTTCCTGCTGTCGGCCCTGCAAACCAGGCACGCTCACCTGCGCGGCAGCGTGCTGCTCCGATCCCTGGTCGTGGTGGATGAGGTGCATGCCTCCGATCCCTACATGCGCGCGCTGCTGCTGCAGGCGCTCAAGCGTCATCTGGCGGCGGGCGGCCACGCGCTCTTGCTCTCGGCCACGCTCACGAGCGACCTGCGCGCAGAACTGATGGATGCAGCCCCAACACCAGCCCGCCGGGGCTTTAAGGCGTCGCGCCCGCAAGTGGCGCCGCCGCTGCCGGACGACTATCCCCGCATCAGTGCGCCCGGCTACCACCAGACTTTCGGGCCCATCGCCCAGCACAAGCGCATCCAGCGCGAACTGCAGCCCTGGATGCGCGATGCCGAGCAAGTGGCCTCACGCGCAGCCCGGGCTGTGCAGGCTGGCGCCCGGGTGCTGGTCTTGCGCAACACCGTCCGCCAGGCCGTGGCCACCCAGCAGGCACTGGAGCAACTGCTGGGCCTCGATCATCCGGCGCTGTTCCGTTGCGCCGGGGTCGTCGCCTTGCACCATGGCCGCTATGCCTTCGCCGACCGGCAGGCGCTGGACTTGGAAGTGGGGCATCGCTTCGGCAAGCCCGCAGCTGAAAGCACCCAGCCGGTGGTGCTGTGCGCCACGCAGACCGTGGAAATCTCGGTGGATTGCGATGCCGACTACCTGATCACCGACCTGGCGCCCATGGACGTGCTCCTGCAACGGCTCGGTCGGCTACATCGCCATGCCCAGCGCGGCGGCTTCCGGCCCACTGCCCACGCCCAGCCGCAATGCCTGGTGCTGGTGCCGGGCGACGACGACCTGTCGTCGTTGTTGTCCCGAGGCGGGTCGCGCGGCCTGGGCCTGGGCCAGCTCAGCGCCTACCCGGACGTACTGTGCCTGCAAGCGACGCTGCGCGCCTTGCGTGACGAGGCGCGCTTCCCGGTGCTGGACATTCCCACCGACAATCGCGCGCTGGTGGAGAGCACTTGCGGCCGGGCGGCCCTGCAAGCGCTGGCCGCCGAACTAGGCCCCCAGTGGCAAGAGCATGCCAACACCCTGCATGGCCAGCACAGCGCCCAGCGCTCGACGGCGCTGTGGTCCTGCATCGACTGGTCGGCGCCCTGGCACCAGGCCGTGGCCAGTGAACTGAGCCCGCAAGCCAAGACACGCCTGGGGCTTGACGGTATTGAACTGACGCTGCCCGCCGACGCCACATCGCCCTTCGGCCACGCCATCAGCCACCTCAGCCTGCCAGCCTGGATGCTGCCCGCCGCGTTGGTGGAAGAAGCCTCGGCGCCACCCGCCGTGGAAGGCTGGCAAAGCTTGGCTGATGGCTTTCGCTTCACGGTTCGCGGTCGGCCTTTCCGCTACGACCGTCACGGCCTGGCACAAGACGAACCCCGGCTTCAGTAGTGATAGCGCAGTTGCGCGATCCACAGTACGTCGTCCTGCACCCGGTACACCATGCGGTGCTCGTCATCGATGCGGCGCGACCACCAGCCTGCCAGGGCGTGTTTCAGCGGCTCGGGTTTGCCGATGCCGGCATAGGGCTCACGCTGCACCTCGCGGATCAATTTGTTGATGCGTTCGAGCATGCGCCTGTCTGTCTGCAGCCAGTGCTGGTAGTCCGCCCAGGCGGCCTCGGCGAACAGCAGCTTCACTTGGTGGGTGATTCAGCCAGCGACCTCTCCTGTCCTCCGCCGGAACTCAGTTCATCCACCGCCTGCAGTAAGCGCCTGGCATTCGTGGGGTTGCGCAGCAGGTAGGCTGTTTCTTCAAGCGCTTGGTAGTCGTCCAGGGACAGCATGACCACGGACGACTCTCCCTTGCGCGTGATGATCAGCGCAGTGTGGTCTTCGCAGACCCGATCCATGGTCTTGGCGAGGTTGGCGCGAGCGGTGCTGTAGCTAATGGCGTCCATAGCGTTTACTGTACCTCCAGTTGTACGTCGAATGGAGCCAAGGGTTTGTGCTGTGTCGACGGCAGAATCATCTCGATACAACATGGTATTGAGGTGTCTTAAGAACAACAACATGGTTCACCGTTTTGCGGTGATGGACCTCATGTAGGCGTACTGGCCTGTGGATGCCCCGTGCAAGCGGGGGACGCAGGGAGGAGGAAAGTGATGCTCGAACATTCGTTGTTGACAGACGGCGTGTTCCGCGCCACCGGTGCCGATGGCGCGGTGGCGCGCCTTTCCTTGCCGCAAGTGCTGGCCCGTTTGTCGGCGGGCGAAGATCTGGCCTTTGCCGCATTGCGGCCGCATCAGCGGGCACCTTGGCACGCCTTTCTGGTGCAGCTGGCCTACTTGGCCCTGGAAGGCGAGGACGACCCGACGCCACCCACGGACGCCGCGGCGTGGGCCGACAAGTTGATTGCGCTGACGCCAGACCACGCCGACGGCGCCGCCTGGTGCCTGATCAATGCCAACTGGCAGCAGCCGGCGTTTCTGCAGCCGCCTTGCAGTGCCCAGCGTGTGGCTGATTTCAAGCGCACGGCTGATGCAGCCCAGGACATCGACGTGCTGGTGACGGCTCGCCATCACGATGAGAAGACCGGCAAGTTGCCATTGGGCGCCGAAACGCTGGACGCGCTCGTCTACGCGCTGGTGCTGCTACAGGGGTGGTCTGCCTTCCTGGGGGCGGGCAACTACCAAACCATGCGCATGAACGGTGGCTTCAGTTCCCGTTCGCAGTTCAGGTTGGCATTCGCGCGGGGCACAGGTCGGGAGTTCCTTCGCGACGTCGATGTGTTGATCCAGTCCGAGGGTCGGCTTTTGGAGGTGTTCGTCAAGCAGCACCCAGATGCCGATCTCGCCGCATTGCACCGCCTGCTTTGGCTTGCGCCTTGGGATGCAGGCTCATTGCCGCTGGCAGCGGTTCATCCGTTGTGCCTGGAGGTTTGCCGCCGTGTGCGCCTGGTCAGCGAAAACGGCCGATTGCTCTTGCGCCGCGCCGGCAGCGATGCCATGCGGGTGGCCGCGAAGGACAGGCGCGGCGACGTGATGGACCCTTGGGTGCCCATCGTGCGCGGTGATGAGCCCAAAGCCCTGACGGCACAGGCGCACAGCCTGGGCTATCGCAGCCTGCAGGCCTTGTTCTTCGACAGTGCCAGATTTCAACTTCCGCTGTTGGCCCAGCCAACGGAAGCTGAGCGCCGCAGCAATCAGCAAGGCACCTGGATCGCCCAGGTGCTGGTGAGCGGCGATGGTGGCACCGATGGGTTCCTGAAACGCGAGCTGCCCGTGCCGCAGCCCGTACTGATGCAGGTGGTCGATGCACCTGCTGCGCTCGCGGCACGGTCGCAGCAGTTCGTGAACCTGGCGGGCACGGCCAGCGGCAAGGTCCTGCGCAGTGCCCTGCTGCAGTTTGTCGACGGCGGGGATGAGGTGGACTGGAAGAACCGCGACTTCACTCGCGCCGTCGAGCCTTGGGTAGATCGCTACGAACAGGCCATCGACGAAGCCTTCTTCGTCCAGCTGTTCGACACCTTCGGCCACAGTCCCGTGGACGACACCGCCGCGTTCAAGCAATGGGTGACCTGGCTGGCCGACACAGCCCGTGCCCACCTCGCTTCAGCTGCCCAAGCGCTGCCCACGCGTGACGGCTCGCGCCTGTTCGCCCGCGCCCGCGCCGAGCGTTTGCTGCGCCTGAGCCTGCACAAACAGTTCGGCGCTCTCTTGCCAGCGTCGCCCCAGATGCCAGCCGCGGGTGCAGCACCGATCGCCACTGAATCCCAAGCCGAGGACACCGCCCATGGTTGATGCAGAAGCGACCCCACCCGCGCCCGCAGAGGCGCCAGCCAAGGACCCCATCGCCTCCCTGGCTGGCCAGGTGCGGCACGCCAGCACTGGCACGCTCGCCCGGTTGCGCCGCTTTCATCCTGAAGCCCACCCGCAGGCGGCCCTGTTCGACGCGGAGCGCTTGCTGCTTGCGGCCGGTGTCCACCCGCGGGATGCGCAGCAACGGCAGCGTTGGGCGCTGCTGCTGCACTGCCTGGCGCTGGCACAGGGCCGGCACGACACGCGTTTCGACGCCGACCCCGGCGCCGTACTGGCCCGGCTGCGCTTTGGCGAAGCACGCCTGCGCCAGCTGGTGGAAGCCGACGCCAGCGTACTGGCCAGCCTGATGCCGCGCCTGGCCCGCCGCCTGGCCGCTGCCGGCGCCACCGTCAACTGGTGGCCGTTGGCCGACCTGATGTTGCAGGGCGGGCCAGGCGACGTACCAGGCCAGGCCCGTGCCGACGCCGCACGCCAGCGCCTCATCCGCCGCTACCTCGACGCCCAGCCCCGCACAGACGAGACGGCGGATGCCGCAGCCTGAACGGCCCAACACCATCCACAGCTACAGGGAAACCACACGCCATGAGCCGCCCGCGTTTCGTCCAGATCCACAGCCTTGCCAGCTACCCCGGCACCTTGCTCAACCGCGACGACGCCGGCCTGGCCAAGCGCCTGCCGTTCGGGGGCACGGTGCGCTTGCGGGTGTCGTCGCAGGCCCTCAAGCGCAAATGGCGCTTTGCGGGCGAGGCCGATCATGAGCAGGCCAAGAAGGTGCCCCATGCCCTGCAAGGCCTGGGCGTGCCGATGGGCGACCGCAGCAAGGACGTGGTGAAGCATCTGATCCTTCCTGCGGCGCTGGCCGACCTGCCAGCCTTGCATGCCGCGACCCTGGCCAAACTGGCCGACTTGCTGAACGTGGCCTTGTATGGCAAGAACGGCGCGGACCCGAAGACCCGCCAGGCGCTGTTTTTCGGCCATCCCGAGACGGCCTATGTGCAGACGCTGGCACGCGAACTGGCCACCACGCTCACCCAGGACGCATCGCTGCTCGCCGAGGCCGCCAAGGAGCCCGACAAGAAGGCGCTGAAGGCTGTCGAAGACCTTGCGAAGGAGCGTCTAGACCCGCTGCAAAAGAACCTGCGCGCGCTTGCGGACGGCGGCAGCGGGGCAGCGGGGCTGGAATCGGCCCTGTTCGGACGCATGGTTACATCGGACACCTCGGCCAACGTCAACGCGCCCGTGCACGTGGCCCACGCCCTGAGCGTGCACGCTATCGAGAACGAACTTGACTACGTGACGGCGGTGGACGACCTGCGCCAGCGCAGTGAAGAAGGCGAAACCGGCTCGGCCGGCATCTTCGACATCGAGCTCACCAGCGGCCTGTTCTATGGCTACGTGACGGTAGACGTGGACTTGCTGGTGGCCAACCTCAACGGCAACGCCGCGCTGGCGGGGCAAGTGCTGGAGCGCCTGGTGAAGCTGATAGCGCGCACATCGCCCGGCGCCAAGAAGGGCAGCACTGCCCCTTACGCACACGCCGAATTCCTGCTGCTGGAAACCGGTGACGACCAGCCGCGTACGCTGGCCAATGCCTTTCGCAAGGCCGTGCCGCTGCAGGGCGACGTGTTCGAAAACGCCGTGCATGCGCTGCAGACGCATCTGCACAACCTGGACAGCGCTTACGGCAAGCACACCGAAAGGCAGCAGCTGAGCGTGACGCCGCCGGCGCTGCAGGCGGTGCCGGTGCTGGCGCTGGACGCGATGTGCGACGCGCTGCGCCAGCGCATCGAGGCCGCCTGAAATGAGGCCTCCATGCTCGCTACGCGCGCTGCCCCCCGAGGGGGCTCTCGGTACCTTCGAAACGGCCAGGCAGTAGTGAGATGAGTCAGTCTCACTTGTTGCTGCGCCTGGAGGCGCCGCTGATGTCCTTTGGCACCACCGCGGTGGACCACCGGCGCCCGGTGCAGCCCTGGCCGCCTGTGTCGATGCTGACCGGCCTGCTGGCCAATGCGCTGGGCTGGCAGCGCAGTGACGTGGCGGCGCTGGACGCGCTGCAGTCGCGCATCCGCTGGGCGGCGCGCATCGACCGCGCGGGGGTGGCTCTGAACGACTTCCAAACTGCCCAACTGTCCGCATACGACAAGGGCTGGACCACGCGCGGCGTGGTGGAAGAGCGTGGCGGCGGCCCGAACACTTACAACTCACCGCACCTGCGCAGCCGCGACTACCGTGCCGACGCCTCGGTGTTGGTGGCGCTGCGCCTGGAGCCCGCCGATCAGCCCCCCACGCTGAACGACCTGGCCGCGGCGCTGAACCAGCCGCGCCGCCCCTTGTTCCTGGGCCGCAAGGCCTGCCTGCCGGCAACCCGCATTAACCAGGGCCTGGTGCTGGCCGCAGATGCTGTGGCGGCAGTGCGCGCCGCCGTGGCGCCAGACGATGGTGCGGCCCCTGCGCTGGCCACTGTCTACTTCAACGAAGGCGCGGGGCCCGCCGTGGCGCTGGCCCCGGCCCTGGGCCAAATTCGCGAGCACGACACCAGCGACGAGCGACGCTTTGCCATGGACGTGCATGCGGGCAGGCAGCGCGTATACGAGATCGTGGCGCGGGGCGGCGCATGAGTACACCGGCCACTCCGTCCCCTGCCGCGCCATTGCAACTGCTGCGGCTGATGCCCGACATGGGTGCGCTGGCGCGCTGGGTGGCCGCCACCCGGCAGCGCGCATTGCAGGACGACACGGGTTACGCCCTGCACGCCGCGCTGCGGGCCACCCTTGGGGAACTGGCCCCCAAGCCCTTCGCCTTGCTGGAAAGACCAGGCAGCCTGCAGCTCATCGGCTACAGCCGGCGCAGCCCCGAGGCACTGGCGATGGCGCTGGCGCAGGCGCCCACCACCGACCCCGGCGCTGCTGCGGCGCTGGGCCTGGCCGAAGCTGGCAGTGCGCTCATCAAGACCATGCCTGCCGCATGGCGCGCGGGTGAACGCCTGAGCTTCGAGGTGCGCGTGGCCCCCGTGGTGCGCAGCCGGCAGCAGCCTGGGGGCGGCTACCCGGAGATCGACGCCGCCTTCCACCCAGACTTTGCTGCAGCGGCAGGCGGCGACCGTGAGGCCGCGCACCGCGCCTGGCTGGCCCGCGAGCTGGCGCGCGGCGGCGCGGCCGTGCTGCAGGTGTCGCGGGCCCTGAGCTTCCGTCTGGCGCCGATGGCCAGACGCTACGCCCAGCCTGCCAGCCAAGGCGGGCGGCGGCCCACCCAGCAAGGCCTGCTGCCCGACTTGGTGGTGCGGGGGCAACTGCAGGTGGGCGACCCTGCCGCGTTTGACGCCCTTCTGGCGCGCGGCCTGGGGCGACACCGCAGCTTTGGCTTCGGCTGCCTGTTGCTGGCGCCGCCGGGTGCCTGGACCTGAACCATGCTGAAAGGGCGGCTGGGGCTGGAACGTGTGCAGATAGCCCACGCCGACCGTCACGGCTTGCTGTATCTGGACCGCGGCGTCTTCACGGTGGTGGACGGATGCCTGCACTTTTCCAGCGCGGGCGGCGTGCTGGCGGCGGGGGAATACCAGCTGCCGCACCAGACACTGTCGGCCCTGCTCATCGGCCCGGGCACCAGCCTCAGCCACGACGTACTGCGCGTGCTGGCGCGGCATGGCACCACGCTGGTGGCGGTGGGCACCGATGCCACCCGTATCTACACCGCCCCCGCCCTGGGGCCCGACCGGTCAGACTTGGCGCGCGCGCAAGCGCGGGTGTGGGCCGACGACAAGCAGCGCATCGCCATCGCGCGGAAGATGTATGCGCGCCGGCTGGGCGAGGTGCTGCCGCACACCAGCATCGAAGTGCTGCGCGGTATTGAGGGCGCGCGGGTGAAGGAGAGCTACAAGCTGCTGGCGCAGCAGTTTGGCCTGGCCTGGAAGAAGCGTGACTACAACCGCAGCAACCCCGACGCCACCGACATTGCCAACCAGGCCATCAACCACGCGGCCACGGCGGTGCGTTCGGCGGCGGGTGTGGCCGTGGCGGCGGTTTCGGCCTTGCCGCAACTGGGCTTCATCCATGAGGATTCCGACCAGTCTTTCGTGCTGGACATTGCCGACCTGTACCGCGAAGCGGTGACCTTGCGGTTGGCATTTCATGCGGCGAAGAAGCTGGAGCAGGGCGCCGACGAAACCGTGGACAGGCTGGTGCGGCAGGCTGCAGCCAGGGAGTTCCGCCGCATCGGTCTGGTGCCGAAGATGATCGACGACATCAAGAGCCTTTTCGGCGTACGTGACGATGGCACTGACGATCCTGATCACTCGTGACGTTGAGGACCGCTACCGCGGGTTCCTGTCTTCGGCAATGCTCGAACTTTCACCAGGTGTTTATGCAAGCCCGAGCCTGAGCGCGCGCGCAAGGGACAAGATCTGGGATGTGGTGACCGGCTGGCACGCGCAACTGCGGAACGGATCTTTGATGTTGATCTTCCCGGATTCCCGCGCCGATGGTGGGTTGGCGGTGCGCAGCCTGGGATCAACGCCGCGCAAGCCAGTGCGATTGGATGGCGTGCTGCTGACTCTGCGCAGTAACCCCTAGTCCGCCAAGCTTGCTCCTTAACAATTCGTTGGCTGACAATGAGTTAGCCGTTAGAGGTTGCCCCGCGCGAGCGGGGATGGGCCCCTTGACCTGGTGGCCACCGGCCAGGCCGATGAGGTTGCCCCGCGCGAGCGGGGATGGGCCCACCGGCGGGCAGTTCCAGCCGCTGGGCCGCGAGGTTGCCCCGCGCGAGCGGGGATGGGCCCGCGCTGTTCAGCTCGCAGCACGCCAACAACGCGGTTGCCCCGCGCGAGCGGGGATGGGCCCGCGCTGGCCGGCACCGCGATTACCTTCAGTGGGGTTGCCCCGCGCGAGCGGGGATGGGCCCGCGGTTCACGTTTTCCAATCCGGCGTGACGATGGTTGCCCCGCGCGAGCGGGGATGGGCCCGCAGCGACAGCAGGTCGCGCTGCTCTGGCGTTGGTTGCCCCGCGCGAGCGGGGATGGGCCCCGCGCGCCAGGTGCGCGCCATGCTCGACGAACGGTTGCCCCGCGCGAGCGGGGATGGGCCCCCCACGTGGTCCTGGACTTCGTCAACACCTGCGGTTGCCCCGCGCGAGCGGGGATGGGCCCTGGCGGGCAAGCTGCTGGCCGATGTCACGCCCGGTTGCCCCGCGCGAGCGGGGATGGGCCCCGTGCGGCGCGTGCTGACTGAGCGCCTGGCATGGTTGCCCCGCGCGAGCGGGGATGGGCCCGTCGCCTGGGCCTTCCTGGTGGCTCTGCGAACGGTTGCCCCGCGCGAGCGGGGATGGGCCCATTGAAGACGATGCGGCCGGTGAATACGTCGTGGTTGCCCCGCGCGAGCGGGGATGGGCCCTTTCTGCAGGCAGGCGACGGCGGTTTCTCGGGGGTTGCCCCGCGCGAGCGGGGATGGGCCCTTTGAGGCCGGCCTGCGCAACGACCCGCGCAAGGTTGCCCCGCGCGAGCGGGGATGGGCCCCGCACGGACCCGTGCTGCTGGACGCCGATGCCGGTTGCCCCGCGCGAGCGGGGATGGGCCCCACCAGGAGTGAACCCGATGTTCTATCAGGACGGTTGCCCCGCGCGAGCGGGGATGGGCCCTGCGAGTGATGCCAAGCGCGTCGAAGCCGAGCGGTTGCCCCGCGCGAGCGGGGATGGGCCGCCTGCAGGTGGAATACAGCGTCAATGGCATCGGGTTGCCCCGCGCGAGCGGGGATGGGCCCTCGAGCTTCGCCATCTTGCTCGGCAGAGCCTAGGTTGCCCCGCGCGAGCGGGGATGGGCCCGCGAAGCCAAGACGGGCGACAGCTTCACCCCCGGTTGCCCCGCGCGAGCGGGGATGGGCCCTGCCCCATCAGCGCCTTCATCTGACCCATGACGGTTGCCCCGCGCGAGCGGGGATGGGCCCCTGCGACCCCTGCCGTGTGAACGCAGCTGTCTGGTTGCCCCGCGCGAGCGGGGATGGGCCGTAGTCCGACACATGGCTGGGGTACAGCCCGGCGGTTGCCCCGCGCGAGCGGGGATGGGCCCCCGGTGGGCTTGCGTTCGGCGGGTTTCGTGATGGTTGCCCCGCGCGAGCGGGGATGGGCCCGGGGCCGACGTGCGCCCGGGTGACGTGGCCCTGGTTGCCCCGCGCGAGCGGGGATGGGCCCGGCACCGAAGCCGAAGTGGCAGCTGCTGTTGCGGTTGCCCCGCGCGAGCGGGGATGGGCCCATCTGCGGCACGCCCTTGATGGCCACGGGGTGGGTTGCCCCGCGCGAGCGGGGATGGGCCCCGACCAATAGGCGCCGTCGGGCTTGCCAAACCGGTTGCCCCGCGCGAGCGGGGATGGGCCCTCGGACGTCTACATTGACGGAGCGCCCCTGGTGGTTGCCCCGCGCGAGCGGGGATGGGCCCCTGCCCGCAAGCCCGGCAGCCGCCGGCGACATGGTTGCCCCGCGCGAGCGGGGATGGGCCCGTAGGTTTTTTGCGGGAGTGATGAGGCCGGTTGGTTGCCCCGCGCGAGCGGGGATGGGCCCCGCATGCAGAAGCTGCTGATCTCGATCCAGACGGTTGCCCCGCGCGAGCGGGGATGGGCCCGGTCATGGGCTGCACGGTGTAGCCCGCCACAGGGTTGCCCCGCGCGAGCGGGGATGGGCCCTCGGCGAAGCTCTCGGCGATGACCTTGCACATGGTTGCCCCGCGCGAGCGGGGATGGGCCCCATGGGCGCCTGCACCGGCACCACCAGGGCGCGGTTGCCCCGCGCGAGCGGGGATGGGCCCAACAGGCGAAGAATGGCGCGCACCTCTGCCGCGGTTGCCCCGCGCGAGCGGGGATGGGCCCTTCGTCGTGGCGCGCACCGCACGGGCTGCGCTGGTTGCCCCGCGCGAGCGGGGATGGGCCCACCATCCGCGTTCTGGATGGCGACATCGTGCAGGTTGCCCCGCGCGAGCGGGGATGGGCCCACTTGGCAGTTCCCCGGCATGACCCTGCGCGAGGTTGCCCCGCGCGAGCGGGGATGGGCCCCCGGCCTCTGCAGTCGTGGGCATCGCTGCTGGGGTTGCCCCGCGCGAGCGGGGATGGGCCCCCGCTGCAGACAACCGTCAACCTGCCGACCAAGGTTGCCCCGCGCGAGCGGGGATGGGCCCTGACGATTCGCAACGGGGACAACTCCGACGACGGTTGCCCCGCGCGAGCGGGGATGGGCCCATGAGCAACCGATACGGGCTGATCGTCGACGAGGTTGCCCCGCGCGAGCGGGGATGGGCCCACTATCCGCGTGCTCGATGGCGACATTGTGCAGGTTGCCCCGCGCGAGCGGGGATGGGCCCCTGAGGCAGCTTGGGGGCGCGGTGCCTACGGTGGTTGCCCCGCGCGAGCGGGGATGGGCCCCGCTTGCAAAAGCTGCTGATCTCGATCCAGACGGTTGCCCCGCGCGAGCGGGGATGGGCCCTAGGAGAGTGGATAGTGAAGAAGCCAAAGACAGGTTGCCCCGCGCGAGCGGGGATGGGCCCTTGGCTTCGCAGTGGTGGCCTTGTCCCAACTCGGTTGCCCCGCGCGAGCGGGGATGGGCCCGTTACCGGCCGGTTTGTGCGCTGGGTGGAAAAGGTTGCCCCGCGCGAGCGGGGATGGGCCCCCGAAGCCTGTGCCGGCCGTGGCCACCGGGTCGGTTGCCCCGCGCGAGCGGGGATGGGCCCCGATGCAGACCCCCACCGCCATCATCGCCGCCGGTTGCCCCGCGCGAGCGGGGATGGGCCCGGCATCGAGCAGGCCATCGGCAGGCATGTCGAGGTTGCCCCGCGCGAGCGGGGATGGGCCCACGCGCACGCGGCCGATCAGGGGCGGGCTGAAGGTTGCCCCGCGCGAGCGGGGATGGGCCCGATTGCAAGACTTCGCCAGGTTTACCTAGGGCGGTTGCCCCGCGCGAGCGGGGATGGGCCCATGCCGGCACCTATGGGCCGCATAGACCCGAAGGTTGCCCCGCGCGAGCGGGGATGGGCCCACTGGCCGCTTCACGATCGGCCCGGCGCTTGGGGTTGCCCCGCGCGAGCGGGGATGGGCCCGCGGGCAGGCGGGCGGTGCAGGCCGATGCGCTGGTTGCCCCGCGCGAGCGGGGATGGGCCCGTACAAGACGCCGCTGGCAATCCAGAAACTGCGGTTGCCCCGCGCGAGCGGGGATGGGCCCCTGATGGGCCTCAAGAAGCACCCGCTTTTCATGGTTGCCCCGCGCGAGCGGGGATGGGCCCTGGAAAGGATCGCCCGTGAAGAACGCCAAGCCGGTTGCCCCGCGCGAGCGGGGATGGGCCCGACGCGCGCGACGCAGAGCGCGAGCAACAGCGGGTTGCCCCGCGCGAGCGGGGATGGGCCCAGCGCCAAGGATGCGTCAGCGTTCGTTCAAACGGTTGCCCCGCGCGAGCGGGGATGGGCCCTGCGTTAGACAGTGAGGCTTCCACGTTCACACGGTTGCCCCGCGCGAGCGGGGATGGGCCCTCAGGCGACACGATGATGGTGCTCGGCGAGTAGGTTGCCCCGCGCGAGCGGGGATGGGCCCCCAGTCGTCCGGGTCGTCCCAGGTAGGGAACTGGTTGCCCCGCGCGAGCGGGGATGGGCCCCCGAAAGGGCCTTGCACGGAGTAGTGATCGACGGTTGCCCCGCGCGAGCGGGGATGGGCCCTGAACCCGACGTGGGTCGAGTGGCTTATGGGGGGTTGCCCCGCGCAAGCGGGGATGGGCCAAAGAACACCTGCTCCATCTTCGACGCCGCCGAGGCGTTGGCCGGGCTGGCGGCCGCCTGCACGAAACCTTCGATGAGCAGGGCGCGTAGCGAAACGGCGCGAGGCTGGACCTGCCTCTTTTTTTGGATGGGGGTCGCCTGCGGACCACAGGGCACGCTGCGCCCTTGATGAACAGATCGAGAGATGCTGCCCCAATTAGATGCGCTTGGACGGTGCCGGCCGGTGCGCGTCGCGGGCCCGGCGCTTGCCTACACTCACGCCATGAGCACGCCTCTGCCTCAACCGGCCGCCCTGCTGCCCCCACCCGATGAGTTGCACGGCCTGCTGGCCAACAACCAGCGTTGGGCGGCGGCCACCGAGCAGCGCGAACCCGGCTTCTTCACCCGGCTGGCACGGCAGCAAAGCCCGCGCTACATGTGGATCGGCTGCGCCGACAGCCGCGTGCCGGCCAACGAGATCACTGGCCTGGACCCGGGCGAAGTCTTCGTCCACCGCAACGTGGCCAACTTGGTGGTTCACAGCGACCTGAATGCGCTGTCGACCATCCAGTTCGCCGTGGAACACCTGAGGGTCGAGCACATCATTGTCGTCGGGCACTACGGCTGTGCCGGCGTGCGAGCAGCCATGCGCGGCATCCGCGTGGGCCTGGCCGACAACTGGCTGCGCCATGTGCAGGACGTGCGGCTGCGCCACCGCAAGCGGTTGGACCACCTGCCCCCCGAGCAGCAGGAAGACGTACTGTGCGAAATGAACGTGATCGAGCAGGTGGGCAACGTCGCGCTGTCGACCGTGGTGCAGGACGCCTGGGGTCGGGGCCAGCACGTGGCCGTGCACGGCTGGGTCTACGGCCTGAAGGACGGGCTGCTGAAGGACCTGGGCGTCACGATGGACCGCCGTGAGACGGTGGTCGAGGTGTTTGCCACAGCGCTGAAGCGCTACCCGCGTACGCCGCACGACCCGGGCGAGGAGGCGGCGGCTGTCCAGGCCGCTGGCCTGGCCGACGCCCTCGACTCCCGATTCGGCCCCGGCGGCGTCTAGCCGCCGCCCTGCCACCCCCGAACCGCGCCGCCATGCCCATGTTCCCGAACCAGCTGACCGACCGCCGCGCCTTCGACATCGCCCTGGCCCTGTGCGACGGCTTCGACCGCCACTACCGCCTGTTCCGCGCCACCAGCGCCGCGGCCAAGCAGCGCTTCGAAGCCGCCGACTGGGCCGGCCAGCAGACCGCGCAGCGCGCCCGCATCGACTTCTACGACCTGCGCGTGAACGAAGCCGTGGAACGCCTGCGCAGCGAATTCAGGGTGGCCGAGCTGTCGCAGGACAGCTGGCAGCAGGCCAAGCTGCATTACATCGGGCTGCTCACCAACCACCACCAGCCCGAGTTGGCCGAGACCTTCTTCAATTCGGTCACGTCCAAGGTGCTGGACCGCAGCTACTACAACAACGACTTCATCTTCGTGCGCCCTGCGGTCAGCACCGAATACATCGAAAACGACGCCCCGGCCTCGATGCCCACCTATCGCGCCTATTACCCGAGCAAGGACAAGCTGCACGAGACCTGGCTGCGCGTGGTGAACAACTTCCAGCTCGCCGTGCCCTTCGAAAACCTGGACCGCGACGTGCGGCAGGTGGTCGAGGCCATGGGCGCCGAGCTGGGCGGTTTCAGGCCGCGTCCGAACTTCCAGATCCAGGTGCTGTCGAGCCTGTTCTACCGGAACAAGGGCGCCTACGTGGTGGGCAAGATCATCAACGGCTTCAGCGAGACGCCTTTTGCGCTGCCCATCGTGCACGTCGAAGCCGAGGGACGGGCCGGGCCGGGGCCGCTGGCCATCGACGCGGCGCTGTTCGGTGAAGACGAACTGCTGATGATCTTCAGCTACGCCCGGGCCTACTTCATGGTCGACATGGAGATCCCCTCGGCCACGGTGCAGTTCCTGCGCAGCCTGATGCCGCGCAAGCCGCGCGCCGAGCTCTACAACAGCCTGGGCCTGCAGAAGCACGGCAAGAATCTGTTCTACCGCGACTTCCTGGCCCACCTGCGGCATTCGTCGGACAAGTTCCGCATCGCCCCGGGCATCAAGGGCATGGTGATGCTGGTGTTCGACCTGCCCTCGTTTCCCTATGTGTTCAAGGTCATCAAGGACTTCTACCCGCCGCCCAAGGACACCACGCGCGAGCAGATCAAGGGCAAGTACCTGCTCGTCAAGCAGCACGACCGCGTGGGCCGCATGGCCGACACGCTGGAATACAGCACCGTGGCCTTCCCGCGCAGCCGCTTCGAGCCCGAACTGATCGCCGAACTGCAGCACTTCTGCCCCAGCCTGCTGGAGTTCGGCCTGCAGGACGGGGCCGAGATGATCCTGATCAAGCACCTGTACATCGAACGCCGGATGATCCCGCTGAACATGTACCTGCAGGAAGCCACGCCCGAGCAGATGGCGCATGCGGTGCAGGAATACGGCAACGCCATCAAGGACCTGGTGGCGGCGAACATCTTTCCCGGCGACATGCTCTGGAAGAACTTCGGCGTCACCCGCCATGGCAAGGTGGTGTTCTACGATTACGACGAAATCGAATACATCACCGACTGCAACTTCCGCCGCGTGCCCACGCCGCGCAACGAGGAGGACGAGATGAGCGGCGAGATCTGGTACTCCGTCGGCCCGAAGGACGTGTTTCCCGAGACCTTCGGCCCCTTCCTGCTGGGCAACCCGCAGGTGCGCGAGACCTTCATGGCCCACCATGCCGACCTGCTGGACGCCGGCTTCTGGCAAATCCACAAGGAGCGCATCGCCGCCGGCCACGTGCACGATGTGTTTCCGTACGAGCCCCACAAACGCTTCATCAACCGGCGTCAGCCGGCCTGACACCGACGCCGCGCCTGGCCCCAGAAAGGACCTTCACCATGGCTGATCCCATCGTCATCGTTTCCGCTGCCCGCACGCCCATCGGCGGCCTGCTCGGCGACTTCGCCGGCCTGCAGGCCTGGGAACTGGGGGCCGTGGCCGTGAAGGCCGCGGTCGAACGTTCGGGCGTGCCCGGCGATGCCTTCGACGAAGTCCTGCTCGGCAACTGCCTGATGGCCGGCCAGGGCCAGGCGCCCGCGCGCCAGGCCCTGCGCCGTGCCGGCCTGCCCGACAGCGTGGGTGCCGTCACACTGACCAAGATGTGCGGCAGCGGCATGCGCGCCATGATGTTCGCGCACGACATGCTGGCCGCGGGCAGCGCCAGCGCCATGGTCGCCGGTGGCATGGAAAGCATGACCAACGCCCCGCACCTGATGTTCGCGCGCAAGGGCGTGAAGTACGGCGCTGCGCAGATGTTCGACCACATGGCCCTGGACGGCCTGGAAGACGCCTACCAGCGTGGTCAGGCCATGGGCGTGTTCGCCGAGCAGTGCGTGGCCAAGTACCAGTTCACGCGCGAGGCCCAGGACGCCTTCGCGATCGCCAGCACCAGCCGCAGCAAGCAGGCCAACGAAGACGGCAGCTTCGCCTGGGAGATGGCGCCCGTCACCCTGGCCGGCCGCGCCGGTGAGACGGTGGTGAAGTTCGACGAGCAGCCGTTCAAGGCCAAGCTCGACAAGATCCCGGGCCTGAAGCCCGCTTTCAAGAAGGACGGCACGATCACCGCTGCCAATGCGTCGAGCATCAGCGACGGCGCGGCCGCGCTGGTGATGCTGCGCGAGAGCACGGCCGCGCAGATGGGGCTGAAGCCCGTGGCCCGCATCGTTGCCCATGCCGTGCATGCCCAGGCGCCCGACTGGTTCACCACCGCGCCGGTGGGTGCCATCCAGAAGGTGCTGAAGAAGGCCGGCTGGCAGCCCGGACAGGTGGACCTGTGGGAAGTCAACGAGGCCTTCGCTGCGGTGACGATGGCGGCCATGACCGAGTTCAGGCTGCCCCACGAGATCGTCAACGTGCATGGTGGCGCCTGCGCCCTGGGCCACCCCATCGGCGCCAGCGGCGCGCGCATCGTCGTCACTCTGCTGGGCGCCTTGAAGAAGCATGGCAGGCAGCGCGGTGTGGCCGCGCTGTGCATCGGCGGCGGCGAGGCCACCGCGTTGGCCGTCGAAATGCTCTGACCCGCTGAACATGCCGGAATGGCTGCCCGGCCCGGCCCAGGCCGGGGCGTTCGCCCTGGCTGTGCTGGTGCTGAACGCCACGCCAGGCGCAGACCTGCTGCTCACGCTGAGCCGCAGCCTGGCCGGCGGCGTGCGCGCGGGCCTGGCCACGGCCCTGGGCATCAACGCAGGCTGCGTGCTCCATGCGCTGGCCGCCGCCTTCGGCCTGGCCACGCTTCTGGCACTGGTGCCCGGAGCCTTCCTGGCGCTGCAGTGGGCCGGTGCCTGCTACCTGGCTTGGCTGGGCTTCGGTCTGTGGCGACAGGCTTGGCGGCAGCCGGTGCCCACCAAGTCAGGGGGGGTTGGCAGCGAAGTCCGACCCCTGCCTGCGCAGCTGCCCGGGTTCTGGGTCGACTTTCGTCGCGGCCTGCTGACCAATGCGCTCAACCCCAAGGTCGCCCTCTTCTTCCTCGCATTCCTGCCTCCTTTCGTGCCGGCTTCCAGCCCTGACCGCATGGCCAGCTTCCTGGCGCTGGGTGCCTTGTTCGTCGTGCAGAGCACCGTCTTCCTGTTCGGGCTCGTGCTGCTGGCCGGCAGGCTGCGGCGCTGGCAGACCCCACAATCGGTGTTGCGCATATTCAGTGCCCTGGGAGGAATGCTCTTCATGGTTCTGGCCTGGCGCCTGGCAGTCTCCAAGGCGGTGGCTGCCGGATGAAGGTTCCCACAGCTGTACCGATGGTCAACCTGATGTCTCAACAACCCCCCGACAATCACGACACCCCCCTCATCCGGCTGGGTGAAGCATTCCATGTCCAGGTGCGCTACACACGCGAACAGATCGTGCAGTTCGCGCGGCTCACTGGCGACGCCAACCCGCTGCACCACGACCGACAGGCCGCCGAGCGCGCCAGCTTCGGCGAGATCATTGCCAGTGGCCAGCAGACCTCGAGCCAGATGATGGGCGTGGTGGCCACGCACTTCAGCCGCCGCGACGACGGTGTGGCGCGCGAGATGCTCTGCCTGAACTTCAACTTTGCCTTCCGCGCGCCGATCTTTGCCGAGCAGGACATCGCCATCCATTGGCGGGTGAGCGAGATCGAACGCAATACCAAGCGCGGTGGCTACATCGGCCACCTGGACGGCACCGCCAGCGTGGCCGGGCGACCCTGCGTGGTGGGGCGCGGCACCGTGCTCGTCACCCGCGCTGTCACGCGCGCCAGCTGAGCGCACGGTTCAAGCCCCGCCCGAGGCCGTCGATGCGTTGGACCCCCTGGGCAGCAGCTGCCTGTGCGCTGTTCTGGCTGGTGGCATCGGCCGCGCCGGCGTTCGCCCGTGAAGGCTTCTACCGCACCCCGGCCCTGCGCGGCGACACCGTCGTGTTCACTGCCGAAGGCGACCTGTGGCGCGTGGGCACGGCGGGGGGTCGCGCAGAACGCATCACCACCCACCCCGACCTGGAAACCCGCCCGGCCATTTCGCCCGACGGCCGCTGGCTGGCCTTCACCGCTGCCTACGAACGCACGGTCGAGGCCTATCAGATGCCGCTGGCCGGCGGCCTGCCTCAGCGGCTGACCTGGGCCGGCCAGCGCCCGCGCGTGCTGGGCTATACGCCGGCTGCCGAAGTGCTGGTGGCAGCACCTTCGCTGCGCGGCGAGCCGGTGACCCAGCTGTTCGCGCTGAATCCGCAGACCGGCGCGCAGCGGCTCTTGCCGGTGGGCCAGGCCAGCGACGGCGCGGTCAGTGCCGACGGCACCACGCTCTACTTCACGCGCCACGGCCTGCAGGGCGACAACTCGCGCGGCTACCGCGGCGGCCAGATGCCTCGCATCTGGCGCATCGCCCTGGCTGGCGACGCCGAAGCCCAGCCGCTGCTGCCCGCCGACGCCGGCAGCAGCCAGCCCATGCCCTACACCACTGCGCAGGGGCCGCGCGTGGCCTTCGTGTTCGACCGCGATGGCCGCAACAACCTCTGGAGCGTCGACGCCAGCGGCGGCGACTTGCGCCAGCACACCCGCCACCGCGACTGGGACGTGCGCAGCGCGGCCATCGACGGCAGCCGTGTCGTCTACGCGCTCGGCGCCGACCTCTGGCTGCTGGACCTGGACGCCGATCCCGCCGGCAGCCCGGGCCGGCGCCTGGACATCAGCCTGGGTGGCGATGCCGACCACCAGCGCCAGCGCTGGGTGGGCCGGGCGCAGAGCTTTCCCACCTCGGTGGCGCTGGCGCCCGACGGCCAGCGCGTGCTGCTGAACCTGCGCGGGCGCCTGGCCACGCAGGGCAGCGGCCTGCTGCGCCGTGCCGAGCTTCCGGTGCCGCCCGACGCCCGCTGCCGCGACGCCGTGTTCAGCCATGACAACCGGCAGGTGTTCGCGCTGTGCGACATCGCCACGGCCGGCCTGCCCGCCGGTGAACTGCCCGAAACCGAGGTCTGGCGCTTCAATGCCGACGGCAGCGGCAGCCCGGTGCAGGTGACACGCGGCGCCACGCTGCGTCGGGTGGGCCTGTTCCCGTCGCCCGACGGCCGCTGGCTGGCGCACGGCGACCGCGCCGGGCGCATCTCGCTCACGCCGCTGGCACCGGCGCTGCCGGCCACGGGCGGACGCGACAGCCAGGTCGTCGACGCACCTCGAGACAGCGTCGTCCGGCCGAGCTTGGCCTGGGCGCCCGACAGCCAGTCCTTCGCCTTCATGCGACCCGAAGGCGACATCAACCGCGACCGGCTGTTCCTGCACCACCTGCCCAGCAAGCGCACGCTGGCGCTGACCACCGACCGCTATGACAGCGCGTCGCCGGCCTTCACGCCCGACGGGCGCTGGCTGTACTTCCTGTCGGACCGGCACTTCGCGTCGCTGAACGGCTCGCCCTGGGGCGACCGCAACCTGGGGCCGTACTTCGACCGCCGTACCCGTGTCTACGCGCTGGCGCTGCAGGACGGGCTGCGCTGGCCTTTTCTGCCGCCCGACGAACTGCAGCCGACGACGCCCGAGCCGCCCGGGGCAGGGGCCTCGCCGGCGGCTGCGGCGCCGGCAGGTTCTGCCTCTGCGCCAGCCGCACCGGGGCGCGCCGCTGCAGCAGCGTCTGCGCCAGCCGCTTCGACCCCGCCCGCCAGGCCGGCCGCGCCCCCGAAGATTCCCCCCATCCAACTGGACGGCCTGGCCAGCCGCCTGTTCGAAGTGCCGCAGCCCAGCGGCAACTTCACGTTCCTGCGCACCGACGGCAGGCGCCTGTACCTGCTGGAAGCCGACACCACGCCCGAGCGCCGCACCAGCTTGCGCACCGTGGCCATCGACAACCTGGGCGCCCCGCCCGAGTTGTTTGCCGCCGAGGTGAACGCCTTCGATCTCAGTCCCGATGGCAGGCGCCTGCTGCTGGAACGCCGTGCCGCCGCCGGCCCGCAGCCGGGCGACATCCAGCTGCTCGACGCCGCAGCGAAAGCCCCGGCCGACGCCGCCGTGCTGGCGCGCAGCCAGGTGCGCTGGGCCGACGCGCCATTTGCCACCGACCCCGTAGCCGAATGGCGGCAGATGTTCGACGACGCCTGGCGGCTGCACCGCGACCACTTCTACGACGCCGGCATGCACGGCATCGACTGGGCGGCCAAGCGCTGCCAGTACGGTGCGCTGCTGCCGCGCGTGGCCGAGCGCGGGGAACTCAATGAGCTGCTGGCGCAGATGGTCAGCGAACTCAGCCTGCTGCACAGCCAGGTCTTCACCACCGACCTGCGCCGCGGCCCCGACGACATTGCCGCGGCCGGCCTGGGTGCGCGGCTGCAGCGGGTGGCCGAGGGCTTCCGCGTCGAACACATCTACCGCAGCGACCCCGAGCTGCCTTCGGAGGCCTCGCCCCTGGTGGCCGCGCGCGTGCAGCCCGGCGACGTCATCACCCAGATCAACGGCCGTTCGCTGGCGGCCGCGGCCGGCGTGGCCGACCTGGGCGAACTGTTGCGCGGGCAGTCAGGCCGCCAGGTGCTGCTGGTGGTGGTGCCGGGCAGGCCGGCCGGCCCGCCCAGAGCGGCCGGTGCGGCCGGTGCGGCTGGCGTCGCCGAACGGCGCGTGGTGCTGCAGCCGCTGGCGTCGCAGCGCGAAGCCCAGCTGCGCATGGGCGACTGGGAAACCGGCAACCGCGAACGCGCCGCCGCGCGCAGCCAGGGCCGTGTGGGCTACCTGCGGCTGCGCTCCATGGTCGGCTCGGACATCGCCAGCTTCGCGCGCGACTTCTATGCCCAGATCGACCGCGAGGCGCTCATCATCGACGTGCGCAGCAACAACGGCGGCAGCATCGACAGCTGGATCATCGAGAAGCTGCTGCGCCGCACCTGGGCCTTCTGGCAGCGGCGTTTCCCGGAAGGCGCGGCGCCGGTGGGCAACATGCAGCAGAGCTTTCGTGGCCACCTGGCCGTGCTCATCGACGAGAACACCTATTCCGACGGCGAGACCTTCGCCGAAGGCGTCAAGCGCCTGGGCCTGGGCCCGCTGATCGGCCGGCGCACCGCGGGCGCTGGCGTCTGGCTCAGCGACAGCAACCGGCTGGCCGACGGCGGCCTGATGCGCGCCGCCGAGACCGGGCAGTTCGTGCCGGGCGATGGCTGGATCATCGAAGGCACCGGTGTCGCGCCCGATATCGAGGTCGACAATCTGCCGCGCGCGACGTACGGCGGCGGCGACGCACAGCTCGACACCGCCATCGACCACCTGCAGCGCCGCGTGGCCGAACAGCCCCGGCCCTTGCCCGCCACGCCGGCGGCGCCGCGGCCTTTCGTGGCACCCTTGCCCCACTGAACCCTTGCACCGGAGCCCCGCATGCTGCTGACCGAAGACCATCTCGCCGTGCAGGACGCCGTGCGTGCTTTCGTGCAGGCCGAAGTGGCCCCGCACGCCGCGGCCTGGGACAAGGCGCACGAATTCCCCAAGGCCGCGCTGCGTGGCCTGGCCGAACTGGGCTGCTACGGCGTGGCCGTGCCGGCCGAGGACGGCGGCGCGGGCATGGACTATCTGGCGCTGGCCGTCATCCTGGAAGAGATTGCCGCCGGCGACGGCGCCACCAGCACCATCGTCAGCGTCAACAACTGCCCCGTCTGCAGCATCCTGATGGCCTTCGGCAATGCCGGGCAGAAAGCGCGTTTCCTGGTGCCGCTGGCGCGCGGGCAGATGCTGGGCGCCTTCTGCCTGACCGAGCCGCACGTGGGCAGTGAAGCCGGCGGGCTCAAGACGACGGCCGTGCGGGATGGCGACGACTACGTGCTCAATGGCGTCAAGCAGTTCATCACCAGCGGCAAGAACGGCGATGTGGCCATCGTCATGGCCGTGACCGACAAGGCCGCCGGCAAGAAAGGCATCAGCGCCTTCGTCGTGCCCACCGCCACCCCGGGGTACACCGTGGCCCGTGTGGAAGACAAGCTCGGCCAGCACGCCAGCGACACCGCCCAGATCGTCTTCGAGAACTGCCGCGTGCCGGCCGCCAACCGGCTGGGCGACGAAGGGCAGGGGCTGAAGATCGCCTTGTCGGGCCTGGAAGGCGGGCGCATCGGCATCGCCAGCCAGGCCGTGGGCATGGCCCGCGCGGCGTTCGAAGCCGCGCTGGCCTACAGCAAGGACCGCACGAGTTTCGGCCAGCCCATCTTCCAGCACCAGGCGGTGCAGTTCAAGCTGGCCGACATGGCCACGCAGGTGGAAGTGGCGCGGCAGATGATCCACCACGCCGCAGCGCTGAAGGATGCCGGTCGCCCCTGCCTGAAGGAAGCGGCGATGGCCAAGCTCTACGCCAGCGAGATGGCCGAACGGGTGTGCAGCGACGCCATCCAGGTCTTCGGGGGTTATGGCTACGTCAGCGACTTCCCGGTCGAACGCATCTATCGCGACGTGCGCGTGTGCCAGATCTACGAAGGCACGTCGGAAGTGCAGAAGATCCTGATCGGCCGTGCGCTCGCCTGAACCCAGCATGACCGCCTCAGCTTGAGCGCAACCTTCCACGAAGACGCGGCGCGCCGTGTGCTGATGCTGCAGGCCTTCGAGACTGCCGGCAGCGACAGCCCGCTGTGGACACCCGAGGACCGCGCCTGGGCCACGCGGCTGGCGCGCGACAGCGGGGCCACGGCCGCCGCCCCCGCCCAGGCGCTGGACCAGCGTGCCCGCCACGCCCTGGAACGGCTGGGGCCGCGTGAAGCGGCGGTGCCCCGGCGGCTGGGTTTGCGCATGTGGCACACCGCCTGGGTGCCCTTCGTGCTGGGCCTGGCGTTCGTGGCCGGCATCGCCGTCGACGCCATCGGCGGCACCCAGCGCATCAACCTGCTGGCCCCGCCGGTGTGGGCGGTCATCGTCTGGAACCTGGTCGTCTACCTGGGCCTGCTGGTGCCCCGGCCCGAAGCGCCGCGAGGCCTGCGCGCGCTGCTGGCGCGGCGCCTGTCGGGCGGCAGCGGCGGCAGCGTGCCGCTGCGCGCCTACGGCGTGGCCTGGGCCCAGGTCAGCCTGCCGCTGGCGGCCTCGCGCGCGGCGGTGCTGTTGCATGTGGCGGCGGCGGCGCTGGCGCTGGGCCTGGTGGCGGGCCTGTACGCGCGCGGACTGGTGCTGGACTACCGCGCCGGCTGGGAAAGCACCTTCCTCGACCCCGCCGCCGTGCGTGCCGGTCTGGCCGCACTGCTGTGGCCGGCCACGGCCGCCACCGGCCTTGCCGTGCCCGACGTGGCCGGCATCGAGGCGCTGCGGCTGGGCCCGGGCGTGGCGGCCACCGCCGGCGCGGCCGACTGGATCCACCTTTACGCGGCGATGCTGGGGCTGTTCGTGATCGCGCCGCGCGTGGTGCTGGCGCTGGTGGCCAGCTCCCGTGCAGCTTGGCGCGCCCGCCACCTGAGCCTGCCGCTGCAGGACGCGTACTTCCAGCGGCTGCTGCGCGAACTGCAGGACGCCACGGCCCAGGTGCAGGTGCTGCCCCATGGCGCCGCGCCCAGCCCGCAGGCCACGCTGGCGCTGCGCGAATGGCTGGCCGCGGCCTGCGGCGACGGCCTGCAACTGCGCCTGGCGGCGCCCACGGCCTACGGCCAGGAAGACAGCGCCGCCCTGGCCGAGCCCGGCACGACGCTGCGCGTGTTGCTCGTCGACCTGGGCAGCACACCCGAGGACGACACCCAGGGCCGCCTGCTCGCCACGCTGAAGGCACAGCGCGAGGCGCCGGGTGCCGCGCTGCTGGTGCTGGCCGATGAGACCGCCTTTCGGCGCCGCTTCGCCCAGCTGCCCGAGCGCCTGGCCGAACGCCGCGCGGCCTGGCAGGCTTTCGCCGCGAAGCATGGCGCGGGCTTCCTGGGCCTGGACCTGGATCATCCCGACACGGCGCAGGCCGAGGCCCGGCTGCGCGCGGCACTGCAGCCATGAGGACGGTCACGCTCAGCCTGGTGAGCCACACCAATGTCGGCAAGACGACGCTGGCGCGCACGCTGCTGGGAGCCGACGTCGGCGAAGTGCGCGACGCGCCGCATGTCACCGAATTCGCCGACGGCCACGAACTCATCGCCACCGAAGAAGGCGACCGCCTGCGGCTGTGGGACACGCCGGGCTTCGGCGACAGCGCCCGCCTGGCGCGGCGGCTGCTGGCCAGCAGCAACCCCATCGGCTGGTTCCTCAGCCAGGTGTGGGACCGCTGGCGCGACCGCGGCTTCTGGGCCAGCCAGCAGGCCATGCGCCACGTGCAGGCCGAAAGCGATGTCGTGCTCTACCTCGTCAACGCCGCCGAAAGCCCGGATGCGGCGGGCTACGTGGCGCCCGAGATGGACCTGCTGGCCTGGGTCGGCAAGCCGGTGCTGGTGCTGCTGAACCAGCTGGGCGAACCGCGCGGCCCCGAGATCGAGGCCGAAGAGATCCAGGCCTGGCGCGACCATCTGGCGCGCTGGCCGCGGGTGCAGGCCGTGTTGTCGCTGGACGCCTTCGCCCGCTGCTGGGTGCACGAGCAGACGCTGCTGCGCGAGGTGCAGCGCCAGTTGCCCGCCGACAAGGCCGCAGCCATGCAGCGCCTGGCCCAGGCCTGGGAGCTGCGCAACCAGCAGCGCTTCGATGCCGCGATGCTGGCGCTGGCACAGACCCTGGCGCAGATGGCGCTGTCGCGCGAAGGCCAGTCGGCCGGGCAGGACGTCGATGCGGCCCGGCAGGCGCTGGCCGTGCAATTGCAGGACCGCATGCGCGAACTCACCGACCGCTTGCTCGCCCTGCATGGCATCGGCGGCCAGGCGCGCGAGGAATTCCTGCAGCGGGCGCCGGCCATGTTCGACCTTCGCGCCCGCGTGGACGAGAAAAAGGTCTCGGTCCTGGCCGGGGTCGTCGGCGGTCTGCTCACGGGCCTGAAGGCCGACATCGCCAGCGGCGGCCTGACGCTGGGCGGCGGCATGCTGGCCGGCGGTGTGATCGGCGCCCTGGGCGCCGGGGGTCTGGCGCGGCTGGTGAACGTGGTGCGTGGCACCGACCAGAGCTGGCTGCGCGTGTCCGAAGAAGCGCTGGCGGCACTCGTCGAACAGGCGGTGCTGCGCTACCTGGCGGTGGCCCACTTCGGCCGCGGCCGCGGCGAATGGGTGAAGGGCCAGGCGCCGGCCCATTGGCCAGGTACCGTGGCCGAGGCCCTGCTGCCGCAGCAGGCCGCACTGCAGGCGCTGTGGGCGGCGCGTGACCCGAAGGCGGTCGAGCCCGACGCCGCGCTGCTGGCGGCAAGGCTGCAACCCTTGCTCATCACTGCCGTGCGCGAGACACTCGGTCGCCTCTACCCGGCCGTCCAACCTAAACTCAGCGCATGAAAATCGTGATCCTCGGGGCCGGCCGCGTGGGCGAGAGCGTGGCCGAAAGCCTGGTCTCCGAGCGCAACGACATCACCCTCATCGACACCGACCCGGTGCGGCTGCAGGCGTTGCAGGAACGCCTGGACCTGCGCGGCGTGTGCGGCAACGGCATCCAGCCCAGCGTGCTGCGCGACGCCGGCATCGAGGACGCCGACATGCTGATCTCGTGCGCCCCCATGGACGAGACCAACCTCGTGGTCTGCAAGGTGGCCCACGACCTGTTCAACGTGCCCACCACCATCGCCCGCATCCGCAGCCCCGAATTTCAGAACGGCGCACCGCTGCTGGGCAAGGGCGGCTTTGCCGTCGACGAAGTGATCTGCCCCGAGCAGAGCGTCACCGCCTACATCCGCAAGCTCATCGAATACCCCGAAGCGCTGCAGGTGCTGGAATTCGCCCATGGCCTGGTCAGCCTGATCGCGGTGCGGGCTCTGGCGGGCGGGCCGCTGGTGCAGCACAGTCTGGCCGAGATCCCCGACCTGGTGCCTGGCGTGGACATGCGCATCGTCGCCATCTACCGGCTCGACAAGGCGCTGACGGCGCTGGATGGTGCCACGCGCATCGAACCCGGCGACGAGGTCTTCGTGCTGGCGGCCACCGAGCACATCCGCAAGGTGCTGGGCGCGCTGAGCCTGGTCGACGAACGGCCGGTGAAGCGGCTGATGCTCGCCGGCGGCGGCAAGGTCGGGCTGCGCCTGGCGCGCGAGCTGAACCAGCAGTACGAGATCAAGATCATCGAAAGCAGCGCCAAGCGCTGTGAATACCTGGCCACCGAACTGCCTTCGAACGTGCTGGTGCTCAGCGGCGACAGCACCGACGAGGACCTGCTGGGCGACGAGAACGTCAACGAGATGGACCTGTTCATCTCGCTGACCAGCGACGACGAGGACAACATCATGAGCTGCCTGCTCGCCAAGCGCCTGGGCGCCCGGCGGGTGCTGGCGCTGATCAACCGCCGGGCCTATGCCGACCTGGTGCAGGGCACGCAGATCGACATCGCCATCTCCCCGGCGCATGCGGTCATCGGCGAACTGCTGGCCTATGTGCGCCGGGGCGATATCGAGGCCGTGCACAGCCTGCGGCGCGGCGCGGCCGAGGCGCTGGAAGCCATCGTGCGCGGCGACCGCAAGACCTGCCGCATGGCCGGCCGCCGCATCGAGGAAGTGGGGCTGCCGGAGGGCGCGCAGGTGGGCGCCATCGTGCGTGGCCTGCACCGCCCCGACGGCAGCGAGGCGGCCGACGGCGACGCGCCGCCGCAGGTCATCATCGCCCACCACGACACCCTGGTGCAGCCCAACGACCACGTCATCATCTTCGTGCCGCGCAAGCGCATGGTGCGCGAAGTGGAAAAGCTGTTCCAGGTCAGCGCGACCTTTCTCTTCTGATGGGCCGGCCGACTGACGCCAGCCTGCGCGCCGGAGCGCCATGAACCTGGCCGTCGTTGCCCTGGTCGGCCGCATCGTGCTGATGTTCGCGCTGATGATGAGCGTGCCGCTGGCCTTTGCCGTGGCGGGCGACGACAGCGCCCAGGGGGCGTTCACCGCGGGCCTGGGCATCACCCTGCTGTGTGGCGCCGCGATGAGCGTGGCGATGCGCCGCTTCAGGCGCGAACTTCAGCCGCGTGACGGCTTCCTGCTCGTCACCTTCACCTGGTTGCTGCTGCCGTTCTTTGGCGCACTGCCGCTGCTGTTCGCGCTGCCCGAGCTGAGCTTCACCGACGCTTATTTCGAAGCCATGTCGGGCTTCACCGCTACCGGTGCCACGGTGCTGAGCGGGCTGGACGATCTGCCCCTGTCGGTGAATGTCTGGCGCTGCTTCATGCAGTACGTGGGCGGCCTGGGCATCATCGTCCTGGTGGTCGCCATCCTGCCGATGCTGGGCGTGGGCGGCAGCCAGCTGTTCCGGGCCGAGATCACCGGTCCGATGAAGGACCAGAAGCTCACCCCGCGCATCGCCGACACCGCGCGCGGTTTGTGGGTGGTGTATTTCGTGCTGTCGCTGGCCTGCTTTCTGGCCTATCGCCTGGCCGGCATGAGCTGGGCCGACGCCTTCATGCACATGTGCACGACCATGGGCCTGGGCGGCCTGTCCAGCCACGACGCGAGCTTCGGCTACTGGGACTCGCCCCTGATCGAGGCCGTGGCCATCGTCTTCATGCTGCTGGCCGGTCTGAACTTCGCGCTGTATTTCGTGGCCTGGCGCCAGCGCTCGCTGATGCGGCTCGTGACCGACATCGAAGTGCGCGCCTTCTACGGCGTGCTGCTGTTCAGCGTGACGATCATCGCGCTGTACCTGTGGGCCCAGGGCAGTTACGACAGTTTGCTTGAAGCCTTGCGCCATGCCGCGTTTCACGTCGTGTCGGTGGCCACGACCACCGGCTATGCCTCGACCGACTACGCGCAGTGGCCGCTGTTTGCACCGCTGTTGATGTTGCTGCTGGGCTGTTTTGCCACCTGCGCCGGCAGCACCGGCGGTGGCATCAAGATGATCCGCATGCTGCTGCTGGTGAAACAGGCCCGGCGCGAACTCGTGCGCATCGTCCATCCCAACGTCGTCAACCCTGTGGTGGTGGGCGGGCGCGCGGTCAGCGAGAAGGTCATCCAGAGCGTCATCGCCTTCATGATGATCTATGGTGCCACGCTGGTGACGCTGACGATGGTGCTGCTGTTCAGCGGCATGGACGTGGTCACCGCCTTCACAGCGGTCATCGCCTGCGTCAACAACATCGGCCCGGGGCTGGGCCAGGTGGGCCCGGCGATGAACTACGGCGGGCTCACCGACTTCCAGACCTGGGTTTGTTCTTTCGCGATGATGATGGGACGGCTGGAACTGCTGAGCGTGCTGGTGCTGTTCACGACCCAGTTCTGGCGGAGATAGCGGGCTGCTGGCGCGCGGGGTCCGCGGGTCAGCCTTCCAAGGTCGATTCACGCCGGGCTCAGGCTTTCGGCGGCAGCAGGTAAATGTGGTCGGCGTAGGTCGCCAGCCAATGCGGGCGGAAGGCGACGAACATGCTGACCAGCATGCCGGTGATGAAGGCGTCGCCCGAGGCGGTGAGCACCCGCGCCAGCAGCAGGTCGCCCTGGTGCAGGCTTTCAGGCCCGGCGTGCAGCAGCATCTGGCCCATGGCCGCCACCGCGCCGGCGGCCACGGTGGCGAAGAAACCGCGGCCCAGGATGTAGACAAACAGGTGGTTGGGCAGCCAGCGGCGCAGTGCCGCGCCGAAGGCCAGGGCCAGGGTCGCCGGCACGATGCCCAGCCAGACGCCGCGCTGCAACGTCAGTTCGGGCGACAGCCCGGCCAGCCAGCCGGTGGCCGCAGCGGCCGGCACCACCGCCAGCACGGCCAGCGGCCAGCCGGCCATCAGCGTCAGCAGGCTGGCGCCCGAGATGGGTTGCGCCAGGCTCTGGCCGGACTCGCCATCCACGCCCCACAGCGCTGGCAGTGCCGCCCACCAGGCCAGCCAGGGCCAGGGCGGCCCGCCTGCGGGCAGCGCACGCCAGGGCCGCAGGGCCAGCGCGGGCAGCAGCGCTGCAAGCGCCAGGGTGGCGTCGATCCAGAAAGTCCAGGGCATTCATGCATGCTAGGCCTGTCCGGGGGCGGCTATGCTGACCGGGAGCAAGTCCGACCGGCTTGCCTGCCCCAGCCACGTTGCCGCCCCGCCTGTCATGCCGCTTCCCGCCATCGACTTCTGGTTCGACTTTTCGTCGCCGTACTCGTACATCGCCAACGAATGGGTCGACGCCGTCGCGGCGCGGCACGGCCGGACGGTGCGCCGCCACGCCATCCTGCTGGGGGTCACGTTCCAGGCTGCCGAGCTGAGGCCGCCGGTGGCGTTTCCGCTGAAGGGCGTTTACAGCCTGCGCGATTTCGCGCGTTCGGCGCGATTCGAGGGACTGCCCTACCTGCCGCCTGCGGACTTCCCCATCCCCACGCAGAACGCGGCGCGGGTGTTCTGGTGGCTGCAGGCCACCCAGGGCGAAGCCGCTGCGGCACGCTGGGCCACGGCCGGGCTGCGTGGGGTGTTCGCCCAGCAGCTGCCCTTGCACCAGCCTGCCGGCCTGGCCAGCCTGGCCATCGCGCAAGGCCTGGAGCCCGACGCCGTGCAGGCCGTCTGCGCCGACCCGCAATGGAAGGCCAGGCTGAAGCAGGCCAACGACGATGCCATTGCCGGCGGTGTGTTTGGCGCACCCTTCTTCAAGCTCGACGGCGAACCCTTCTGGGGCAACGACCGCCGCGCCCAGATCGAGCGCTGGCTGGCCCAAGGGCCGTTTTAGCCCGCTCTGAGCGCGGCTTAGCATCCGCCTTGCCTTCGACCCGAGACCGTCGCCCATGCCCACGCTCAGCAGCAAGCTCAATCCCCGTTCCGACGACTTCAAGGCCCATGCCGCGCACATGCGCACCTTGGTCGACGACCTGCAGGCGCGGCTGGCGCAGGTGGCGCAGGGCGGCGGTGACGTCGCCCGGGCCCGCCACACCGCGCGCGGCAAGCTGCTGCCACGCGACCGCGTCGACCGGCTGCTGGACCCCGACACACCCTTCCTGGAACTGGCCCCGCTGGCGGGGCTGAACCTGTACGACAACGCTGCCCCGGGCGGCGGCGTCATCGCCGGCATCGGCCGCGTCAGCGGTGTCGAATGCGTCATCGTCTGCAACGACGCCACCGTCAAGGGCGGCACCTACTACCCCATCACGGTGAAGAAGCACCTGCGCGCGCAGGAGGTGGCGCAGCAGAATCGCCTGCCCTGCATCTACCTGGTCGACAGCGGTGGCGCCAACCTGCCGAACCAGGACGAGGTCTTCCCCGACCGCGACCACTTCGGCCGCATCTTCTACAACCAGGCGCAGATGTCGGCGCTGGGCATCCCGCAGGTGGCGGTGGTGATGGGCAGCTGCACCGCCGGCGGCGCCTACGTGCCGGCGATGAGCGACGAAACCATCATCGTGAAGAACCAGGGCACCATCTTCCTGGCCGGACCGCCGCTGGTCAAGGCCGCCACCGGCGAAGTCGTCAGTGCGGAAGACCTGGGCGGCGGCGACGTGCACACGCGGCTTTCCGGCGTGGCCGACCACCTGGCCGAAAACGACATGCACGCGCTGGCCATTGCGCGCGCCACGGTGGCCAACCTGAACTGGCGCAAGCCGCAGCCGTTGCTGCTTCAGCCCTCACGGCCGCCCCTGTTCGACGCCTCTGAACTGCACGGCGTGATTCCGACCGATGCGCGCAAGCCTTTCGACGTGCGCGAGATCATTGCCCGCATCGTCGACGCGTCGGACTTCGACGAGTTCAAGGCGCGCTTCGGCACCACCTTGGTCACCGGTTTTGCCCACATCGAAGGCATGCCGGTGGGCATCGTCGCGAACAACGGCGTGCTTTTCGGCGAAAGCGCGCAGAAGGGCGCGCACTTCATCGAACTGTGCTGCCAGCGCCGCGTGCCGCTGGTCTTCCTGCAGAACATCACCGGCTTCATGGTCGGCAAGAAGTACGAAGCCGAAGGCATTGCCAAGCACGGCGCGAAGATGGTCACGGCGGTGGCCACGGCCACGGTGCCGAAGTTCACGGTCATCATCGGCGGCAGCTTCGGTGCCGGCAACTACGGCATGTGCGGCCGCGCCTACAGCCCGCGGCTGCTGTGGATGTGGCCGAATGCGCGCATTGGCGTGATGGGCGGCGAACAGGCCGCCAGCGTGCTGGCCACCGTGAAACGCGACGGCATCGAGGCCAAGGGCGGGCAGTGGACGGCTGACGAGGAAGCCGCGTTCAGGCAGCCCATCCTCGACCAGTTCAACACCCAGGCCCACCCCTACTACGCCAGCGCCCGCCTCTGGGACGACGGCATCATCGACCCGGCCGACACCCGCCGCGTGCTGGCCCTGGGCCTGAGCGCGAGCCTGAACGCGCCCATTCCCGAGGCGCCGCGCTTCGGCATCTTCCGCATGTAGTGTACGATGTGTGTAAATTAAGATTTCGATACACATCATGCGCACGAACATCGACATCGATGACGCCTTGATGGCCCAGGCCATGGCTGCCGGCCCGTACAAGACGAAGAAGGATGCCGTCGAGGCGGGGCTCAAGCTGCTCGCTCGTCAGGCCGCCTACCGGGAAATCCTGAAGTGGGAAGGTCGCTTGCAGTGGGAAGGCGACGAGTCCATCGACTGGACCCAGCCCGCCGCCGGCAGTGCATCACCCGCGGCGGCGGCTGCAGCCATCGAACCAGCGGCACCGGCGGTTCTGCCGGTCGGCGCGGGCAAGTCAGCGAAGGGTGCGGGCCGTGGTCGTCGCTGACTCCAGCGTCTGGATCGACTTCTTCAACGCCCGGCCCAACCCGGCGCGGAACACTCTGCGCCGCTTGCTCCACGAAGGCGACACGCGCCTGGTCGTGCCGGATCTGGTGCTGTTCGAAGTGTTGCGCGGCTTTCGCGACGAACGCCAGCAGCGCCAGGCGCGCACGCTGATGCTTTCCCTGGACGTCGAGCCTGCCACGGGGGCCGACCTGTGCCTGCAGGCGGCCCAGCACTACCGCGACCTGCGGCGTGTGGGCATCACTGTTCGCAGTCCCATCGACGTGCTCGTGGCCAGTTTCTGCATCGAGCGCGACTACGCACTGCTGCACCGTGACCGCGACTTCCAGGCCTTCGAAGACCTGCGCGGCCTGCGCGGCTGGAAGCATTGAACCTGCCATGACCGCCACGCTCGACATCCGCCGCCCCAGCCCCTTCGTCGCCGAGGTCTGGCTGAACCGCCCGGAGGTACGCAACGCCTTCAACGACGGCGTCATCCAGGAGTTGACGGCCGCCTTCAACACGCTGGGTGCCGACCCTGGGCTGCGTGCCATCGTGCTGGCCGGCCATGGCAAGGCCTTCTGCGCCGGCGCCGATCTGTCGTGGATGCGCGCCATGGCCGGCTACAGCTGGGACGAGAACCACGCCGACGCCACGCGCCTGGCCGAGATGCTTTGGACCATCTACCGCTGCCCGCTGCCGGTGGTGGGGCGCATCCACGGCGACTGCTACGCCGGTGGCGTGGGCCTGGCGGCGGTGTGCGACGTGCTGGTGGCCAGCGACGCGGCGCACTTCTGCCTGAGCGAAGCCAGGCTGGGCCTGCTGCCCGCCACCATCGGCCCCTATGTCGTGCGTTCCTTGGGCGAACAGGCCTCGCGCCGCTACTTCGCCACCGCTGAACGTTTCAGCGCCGCGCAGGCGCAGGCGCTGGGTTTCGTGCACGAACTGGCCACGGCCGAAACCCTGGATGCGAAGCTGGCCGAGGTGGTGGCGCAGATCGTCGCCAACGGCCCGGCTGCGGTGCAGGCCTGCAAGCGGCTGGTGCAGGACATCGCCGGTGTGCCCATCGACGCCGCATTGCGCGCCGACACCGCCCGCCGCATCGCCGACATCCGCGCCAGCAGCGAAGGCCGCGAAGGCGTGCAGGCCTTCCTGGGCAAGCGCGACCCGTCCTGGCGATGAACCTCGACCTCACCCACCTGGCCGCGCTGGCTGCCGCCCTGGGCTGGGCCAGCGGCATGCGGCTGTATGCCGTGGTGTTCCTGGTGGGCGGCGTCGGTTTCCTGGGCTGGGTGCCGCTGCCCGACGGGCTGAAGCTGCTGCAGCATCCCCTGGTGCTGGGGGCCAGCTTCCTGATGTTCACGATGGAGTTCGTGGCCGACAAGATCCCGGGGGTCGACAGCCTGTGGGACGTGGTGCACACCTTCATCCGCATCCCGGCCGGTGCGGCGCTGGCCGCCGGCGTCTTCAGTGGCGTGGACGGCGTGGTCGGCATGGGCAGCGAGCAGGACGTGTCGCAGGCCTGGATGCTGATCGCCGCGCTGGCCGGCGGCACGCTGGCCGCCACCTCGCACGCGGCCAAGGCCACCACGCGCGCCGCCGCCAACACCAGTCCTGAGCCGTTTTCCAACATCGGCCTGTCGCTGCTGGGCGATGCCGCGGTGCCGGTGATGCTGTGGCTGGCCTGGGAACATCCGCTGTGGTTCTTTCCGGCGCTGGCCGTGGCGCTGCTGCTGGCGGTGGTGCTGATCGTCGTGCTGTTCAAGTTCCTGCGCGGCCTGTTCAGGCGTTTTGTCCCGGCCATGCGGCCGCAGGAGACATGAGATGTTCAAGAAGATCCTGATTGCCAACCGCGGCGAGATCGCCTGCCGGGTGGCCGCAACCGCACGCCGGCTGGGCGTGCGCAGCGTGGCGGTCTATTCCGACGCCGACGCGCATTCGCGCCATGTCCGCGCCTGCGACGAAGCCGTGCATGTGGGCGGCAACTCGCCACGCGAAAGCTATCTGCAATGGCAGCGCATCATTGCCGCGGCCCAGGCCACCGGTGCGCAGGCCATCCACCCCGGCTACGGCTTCCTCAGCGAAAACGAAGACTTCGCCCAGGCCTGCGCCGACGCCGGGTTGGTCTTCATCGGCCCGCCGGTGTCGGCGATTGCGGCCATGGGCAGCAAGAGCGCGGCCAAGGCGCTGATGGAAAAGGCCGGCGTGCCGCTGGTGCCCGGCTACCACGGCGACGACAACGATCCGGCTTTCCTGGCCGCGCGCGCCGCGGAGATTGGCTACCCGGTGCTCATCAAGGCCAGCGCCGGTGGTGGCGGCAAGGGCATGCGCCGGGTCGACCGCGCCGCAGACTTCGAGTCCGCCCTCGCCAGCTGCCAGCGCGAAGCCCAGGCCAGCTTCGGCAACGCCCACGTGCTGGTCGAGCGTTATGTGCTGCGGCCGCGGCACATCGAGATCCAGGTCTTCGGCGACAGCCACGGCAACGTCATCCATCTGGGCGAGCGCGACTGCTCGGTGCAGCGCCGCCACCAGAAGGTGCTGGAAGAGTCGCCGGCCCCGGGCCTGAGCGTGGCCCGCCGCGCCGAGCTGGGCGCGGCCGCCGTGGCCGCGGCACGTGCCGTGGGCTACGTGGGTGCGGGCACGGTCGAGTTCGTCGCCGAGGAACTGGACGACGGCGACATCCGCGCCTATTTCATGGAGATGAACACCCGGCTGCAGGTCGAGCACCCGGTCACCGAAGCCGTCACCGGGCTGGACCTGGTCGAATGGCAATTGCGCGTGGCCAGCGGCGAAGCCTTGCCGCTGGCGCAGGCCGAAGTGCAGATGCACGGCCACGCCATCGAAGCCCGCATCTGCGCCGAAAACCCCGACGCCAACTTCCTGCCCGCCACCGGCAGCCTGCAGGTGGCGCGCTGGCCCGAGCATGTGTCGTTCACGCGCAGCCCGTCGCTGGCGCGGGTGGACAGCGGTTTCGGCGAAGGCGATGTGGTCAGCCCGCATTACGACTCGATGATCGCCAAGCTCATCGTCTGGGGCGCCGACCGTGCCCAGGCGCTGGCACGGCTGGACGCTGCGCTGCGTGACACCCACCTGATGGGGCTGCACACCAATGTCGCCTTCCTGCGCCGCGTGGTCGGCAGCCGGGCCTTTGCCACGGCCGACCTCGACACGGCCTTGATCGAACGCGAGCATGAGGCGCTGTTCCAGGCGCCGCCACTGGCTGCCGAAGTCGCTGCCGCGGGCGTGGCCGCGCAGGTCCTGGCCGCCGAAGCCCTGATGGAGGACGCCGACCCCTGGTCGCGCCGCGACGGCTGGCGCCTGTTCGGCACCGCCGAACGGCCGCTGGACCTGGAACTGAACGGCCAGCCGCTGCCGGCCGCGCTGCAACGCCAGCATGCCGGCGGCCTGGCCTTGCGCGTGGGCAGCCAGGTCTGGCCGCTGGGGCTGCAGTCGCTGGGTGCCGACCGTTTCGACATCAGCCTGGGCGCCGACCGCCACAGCCTGGCCGTCTATGCCCGGGGCGAGAACATCGCGGTGTTTGCCGGATCGGGCAGCGCGCTCGTCAGCGTCGTCGACCCGCTGGCCCATGCCGGCGACGGCGCGGCCGAAGGCGGCCGGCTGGCCGCCCCGATGCCCGGCAAGGTGGTCTCGTTCCTGGTGGCCGCAGGTGCCAGCGTGCAACGGGGCCAGGCCGTGGCGGTGATGGAGGCCATGAAGATGGAACACACCCTGCACGCCCCGCGCGACGGCGTGGTGGCCGAATTGCGCTATGCCGTGGGCGACCTGGTCGCCGAGGGTGACGAACTGCTGCGGCTGGCGCCGCAGGCCTGAGCCCGGTTCAGCTGTCGCTGCCCAGCCAGCGGCCAGGCGCCATCCAGTTGGGAGACTGGCGCGCTGCACGCGCGGCCTTGCGGGCGGCTTCGAAGGCGGAGTTCGACGGCTGGGGACGGGTGGTCCCGAAACCCGTGCTGTCGGTGCCAAAGGACGTGGTGTCACCCGCTTGCGTGGCGCCGTCGGTGGCGCTGGCCGGTTCGGCCAAGGCGAGGCGGAAGTGCTGCGCCAATTCACCCAGGATGCTTTCGGGCCGTGCCTCGCACACGGTCAGGACGTCCAGCGCGTATTCGCCGTCACTGACCATGCGCTGCGGGTCGATGGCAATGCCCGTCTGCTGCTCGAAGGGCAGTTGCAGTCGTTCGGCAATGCGCAGGCAGCGACGCAGATTCATGGGCGGGCTCGTACAGGGGTCTTGCAGTTTGCCCGTGTGCCCTGTGCGCTGCCAGCCCCCGGACGACGGAGGGCCCCACGCATTCGCGGGGGGGTCGGCAGTTGCGGCACACTGGGCGTGAAACCTTCCCGGAAAGCCAGCCCGATGAACCCCCAGCATGTCACTTTGGTCGAGGTCGGACCGCGCGATGGTCTGCAGAACGAAGCCCAGCCCGTGGCCGCCGCCGACAAGATCGAACTCGTCCAGCGTCTGCAGGCTGCCGGCAGCCGGGAGATCGAGGTCACCAGCTTCGTCAGCCCGAAATGGGTGCCGCAGATGTCTGACAACGCCGAAGTGATGGCTCGCATCCACCGGCTTGCTGGCGTGCGCTATTCCGTTTTGGTGCCCAACCTGAAGGGCCTGGTGGCGGCGTTGTCTGTGCCGCTGGCGCAACGGCCGCAGGAGGTGGTCGTGTTCGGTGCCGCCAGCGAGGCCTTCAGCCAGAAGAACATCAACTGCAGCGTCGAGGAGAGCATCGAGCGCTTCCGCCCTGTTGTGGCGCTGGCACACGAAGCCGGCCTGAAGGTGCGTGGTGCCGTGTCCTGCGCCCTGGGTTGCCCCTACCAGGGCGAGGTGCCGCTGGACGACGTGGAATGGGTGGTGCGGTTGATGCGCGGCATCGGTGTCGACCATGTCGGCGTCGCCGACACCATCGGCGTGGGCACGCCGCGGCGCGTGCAGGCGGCGCTGGAACGGGCACTGAAGCACTATCCGCTGGACGAAGTCAGCGGGCACTTCCACGACACCTATGGCCAGGCCCTGGCGAACATCCATGCCAGCCTGGCGCTGGGTGTGCACGTCTTCGACACCAGCATCGCCGGGCTGGGCGGTTGTCCCTATGCCAAGGGCGCCACCGGCAACGTCGCCACCGAAGACGTGGTCTACATGCTGCAGGGCATGGGCATCGACACCGGCCACGACCTGGACGCCCTGGTCGACGCCGGCGCCTTCATCAGCCGCGTGCTGGGTCGGCCACCGGCGTCCCGCACCGCCCGGGCGCTGCTGGCCCGTCGTGCGCAGGTGGCGGCATGAGCGCCCCTGCCGCCAGCCCCTGCATCAACGTCTGCCAGATGGACGAGGCCAGCGGCTGGTGCCGCGGCTGCCTGCGCACGCTGGACGAGATCGCCTTCTGGTCGGTGCTCGACGAAGACGACAAGCAGGCCGTGCTGGCCCTGCTGCCGCAACGCCGCGTGCTCTGGCTGCAGCAGGCCGGTACGGCCAGCGGGCAGGCCGCGCCGTGAAGCGCATCGACTTCTGGTTCGACTGCATCTCGCCCTATGCGTGGCTGGCTTTCGACGCCATGCCGCAGGCGCTGCAGGGCCTGAGCTACGCCGTCGACTACCGGCCGCTGCTGCTGGGCGGGGTGTTGCAGCGTTGGGGCCAGAAGGGGCCCGCCGAGATCGCTCCCAAGCGGGTCTGGACCTACCGCCAGGTGCAGTGGCTGGCGCAGCGCCAGGGCCTGCGCCTGCAGCTGCCGGCGCAGCATCCCTTCAACCCCCTGGCCCTGCAGCGGCTGGCGCTGGCCTGTGTGCCCGAGGGCGCCGTCGGCCCGAGCCGGCGTGTCGTGCAGGCCTTGTTCGAGCATGTCTGGGCGGCTGACGGCGCCGATGCCAACGCCCCCGACCGGCTGGCGGCGCTGAGCCTTCAACTCGCGCCGCGGCTCGACCCGCAGGCGCCAGCCGTCAAGCAGGCTCTGCGCGCCGCCACCGACGAGGCCCTGGCGCTGGGGGTGTTCGGCGTGCCCACCTGGGTCTGCGAAGGCCGGCTCTTCTGGGGCCTGGACGCCTTGCCCATGCTGCGCGAGGCCCTGGCCGCCGACCCCTGGTTCGACGGTCCGGGGTGGTCGGACGACGCCGCCGAGCGACCGCGTGTCCGGCGGACCGGGAAACCCCCTCCGGCGCCCTGACCGGTCGTCTCCGCGCCGTCAGTTTCGGTTCAGCGCCGCGTCAGCGGCGGCTCAGTATCCGCGCGCAAAGTGGGGTCGTTCGCTGCCGGTCGGTGGCGTTCCCCACCGCAGGAGACAAGTCATGCAGAACGATCTGGCGCAGCGCATCGCCGCCCTCCCCAAGTACCAGGAACTCAAGCGCAAGCGCACGGCGTTCGGGCTGTGGCTGACGCTGGCGATGCTGCTCGTGTACTACGGCTTCATCCTGCTCGTGGCCTTCAACAAGCCCCTGCTCGCGACTCGGCTGGGCGAAGGCGTGATGACCCTGGGCATGCCCATCGGCCTGGGCGTCATCGTCTTCACCGTCGTCATCACCGGCATCTACGTGAACCGGGCGAACAACGAGTTCGACCGCCTGCAGACCGAGATCAACAAGGCGGTGCTGTGATGAAGCGCTCGACCTTCCTCCTCGTCGCCCTGACGACGCTGGCCGGCACCGGTGCGGCCCTGGCCGCCGGCGCCGACCTGGGCCAGGCCACCAAGCAGGCCACCAACTGGACGGCCATCGGCATGTTCGGCGTCTTCGTCGCCTTCACGCTCTTCATCACCAAGTGGGCGGCCGCCAAGACCAAGAGCGCTTCCGACTTCTACACGGGCGGCGGTGGCATCACCGGCTTCCAGAACGGCCTGGCCATCGCTGGCGACTACATGAGCGCGGCCTCGTTCCTGGGCATCAGCGCGGCGGTGATGGTCAGCGGCTTCGACGGCCTGATCTTCTCCATCGGCTTCCTGGTCGGCTGGCCCATCGTCACCTTCCTGCTGGCCGAACGCCTGCGCAACCTGGGCAAGTTCACATTCGCCGACGTCGCCGCGTTCCGCTTCGACCAGACCCCGGTGCGCGTGTTCGCGGCCAGCGGCACGCTGGTAGTGGTGGCCTTCTACCTGATCGCGCAGATGGTCGGCGCGGGCCAGCTCATCAAGCTGCTGTTCGGGCTGGAGTACTGGATCGCGGTGGTCATTGTCGGCGGGCTGATGATGGTCTACGTGCTCTTCGGCGGCATGACGGCCACCACCTGGGTGCAGATCATCAAGGCCATCATGCTGCTGTGCGGTGCCACCTTCATGGCCGGCGCGGTGCTCTGGCACTTCGGCTTCAGCCCCGAGGCCATGTTCGCCGGCGCGGTGAAGATCAAGACCGACCTGGCCCTGGAAGGCGGCAAGACGGCCGAAGAGGCCAGCAAGCTGGGCAACGCCATCATGGGCCCGGGCGGATTCGTGAAGGACCCGATCAGTGCCATCAGCTTCGGCATGGCACTGATGTTCGGCACCGCCGGCCTGCCGCACATCCTGATGCGCTTCTTCACCGTGCCCAACGCCAAGGAAGCACGCAAGAGCGTGCTCTGGGCCACCACCTGGATCGGCTACTTCTACATCCTCACCTTCATCATCGGCTTCGGTGCCATCACCTTCGTGCTCACCAACCCCAGCTTCCTCGACGCCAAGGGCGCACTGCTGGGCGGCAACAACATGGCCGCCATCCACCTGGCCAACGCGGTGGGCGGCAACGTCTTCCTCGGCTTCATCAGTGCCGTGGCCTTCGCCACCATCCTGGCCGTGGTGGCCGGGCTCACGCTGTCGGGCGCCAGCGCGGTCTCGCATGACATCTATGCGACGGTGGTGAAGAAAGGTCAGGCCGACAGCAAAGCCGAACTGCGGGTGTCGAAGATCACCACCGTGGGCCTGGGCATCGTGGCCGTGGTGCTGGGCATTGCTCGCCTTCATGGTGAGCCTGGCCTTCGCCATCGCCGCCAGCGCCAACTTCCCGGTGCTGCTGATGAGCGTGCTGTGGAAGGGCTGCACCACGCGCGGTGCGGTGATCGGCGGCTTCCTGGGGCTGATCAGCTCGGTGGCGCTGACGGTGGTCTCGCCTGCGGTGTGGGAAGCCACTCTGGGCAACCCCAAGGGCAGCGCGCTGTTTCCGTATGCCAGCCCGGCGCTGTTCTCCATGACCATCGGCTTCGTCGGCATCTGGCTGTTCAGCGTGCTCGACCGCAGTGCGCGTGGCGCGAAGGACCGCGCCGGCTTCATGGCGCAGCAGGTGCGTTCAGAGACCGGCATCGGTGCCGCAGGGGCCAGCGGCCATTGAGGCAAGGGGGCGGGCCCCGGCACATACCCTTGGTTGAGGCCCGAAACCCCTACTGCGTCAGCGGACGGTCAGTGAGCCTGCAGATAGTCCAGCCTTGCAGCGGGCGGGTGGTCGTCCGCCCGCTCATTCTTACTGGAGACTTTCATGTCAAGTGACGCTAACGCAAAGGCCTACTGGTCAGCCACCCTGGGTCTGCTGACCAAGGTGCTGATCGTCTGGGCACTCTGTTCCTACGGTGCGGGCATCCTTTTCGCCCCCATGCTCAACGAGATCCACCTCGGCGGCTATCCGCTGGGCTTCTGGTTCGCTCAGCAAGGTTCGATCTATATCTTCATTGCGCTGATCTTCTACTACGCCGTGAAGATGGGCCAGATCGACCGCAAGTTCGGCATGGACGAATAAGAACCGACTTCAGGACGACACATCATGGATCTTCAAACCCTCACTTACCTGGTCGTAGGTGCCAGCTTCGCGCTGTACCTCGGCATCGCCTTCTGGGCGCGTGCAGGCAGCACGTCCGAGTTCTACGTGGCTGGCGGCGGCGTCGGCCCCGTGACCAACGGCATGGCCACGGCCGCTGACTGGATGTCGGCCGCGTCCTTCATCTCGATGGCCGGTCTCATCTCCAACATGGGCTACGGCGGCGCCGTGTTCCTGATGGGCTGGACAGGCGGCTACGTGCTGCTGGCGATGCTGCTGGCCCCGTACCTGCGCAAGTTCGGCAAGTTCACGGTGCCCGAGTTCATCGGCGACCGCTACTACTCGTCGACCGCTCGCACGGTGGCGGTGATCTGCCTGCTGATCATCTGCGTGGTCTACATCGTGGGCCAGATGACGGGCGTGGGCATCACCTTCGCGCGATTCCTGGGCGTGTCCGCGGAAACCGGCATCTACATCGGCATGGGCATCGTGTTCGCCTACGCGGTGTTCGGTGGCATGAAGGGCATCACCTACACCCAGGTGGCGCAGTACATCGTGCTGATCGTGGCCTACACGATCCCCGCGCTGTTCATCTCGCTGAACCTGACCGGCAACATCATCCCGCAGCTGGGCATGGGTTCCGACCTGGCCGGCACGGACGTGTCGCTGCTGGCCAAGCTGGACCAGGTGGTGACGGACCTGGGCTTCGCCCAGTACACCACCCAGGCTGCCGGTTCGACGCTGAACATGGTGTTCTTCACCATCTCGCTGATGATCGGCACCGCGGGCCTGCCGCACGTGATCATCCGCTTCTTCACCGTGCCGAAGGTCGCCGACGCCCGCTACTCGGCCGGCTGGACGCTGATCTTCATCGCGCTGCTGTACACGGTAGCGCCCTCTGTGGGCAGCATGGCCCGCCTGAACCTGCACGGCACCTTCAACAGCAACGTCGGCATCGTCCAGAAGGCCGAAGGCGGCATGGGCATCGACGCCGCGGTGGTGAACGCCAACAAGGACCTGTTCGCCCCCGAAGCCAGCATCAAGTACGACGAGCGTCCTGAATGGGTGGCGCGCTGGGAGAAGACCGGCCTGCTGAAGTTCGAGGACAAGAACGGCGACGGTCGCATCCAGTACTACAACGACAAGACCAAGAACGCCGCCGTGCTGGCCAAGGCAGAAGCCGCTGGCTGGAAGGGCAGCGAGCTGACCGTCAACCCCGACATCATCGTGCTGGCCAACCCGGAAATCGCGCAGTTGCCCAACTGGGTGATCGCACTGGTCGCTGCAGGCGCCATGGCGGCTGCGCTGTCCACCGCGGCGGGTCTGCTGCTGGCCATCTCTTCGGCCATCTCGCACGACCTGATCAAGCGCACCTTCGTGCCTGACATGAGCGAGAAGAACGAACTGATGGCAGGCAAGATCGCTATGGTGTTCGCCATCATCCTGGCCGGCTACCTGGGTCTGAACCCGCCGGGCTTTGCAGCGGCGACGGTGGCACTGGCCTTCGGTCTGGCGGCTTCCTCGCTGTTCCCCGCGATCATGATGGGCATCTTCACCAAGACCATCACCGACAAGGGCGCCATCGCCGGCATGCTCTCCGGCATGTTCGTGACTTGCTTCTATGTGTTCGCACACTCCGGTATCTTCTTCATCAAGGGTACCGAGTACGTGGACCTGATCGGTGGCCCGAACAGCTTCTTCGGTCTGACCCCGGCCGCCTTCGGCACCGTGGGCGCGATCGTGAACTTCGTCGTGGCCTTCCTGGTGAGCAAGGTCTCGGGCACCGTGCCGCTGCACGTGCAGGAGATGGTCGAGTCGGTGCGCATCCCCAAGGGTGCGGGCGCGGCCGGCGCTGCCCACTGATGGCTTAGGATGCGCACCGGAGCGAGGCTTCCGGTGCCCATCCGAACCAACCCCGCCGCTCACGTGGCGGGGTTTTTTTTCGACCTGCCGGCCCCCTTCCAGGCCGTTGAAGACCACCGCATGCTCAGCGTCAACCTGTTCCCGATCTTCTTCCTGCTGGCCCTGTTCCCGGTCGCCTTCTTCTGGCTGCGGCGGGCCTACCGGATCGGTGTGAAGCGCGACTTCTCCGAGGTGGCGCTGAAGAAGGGCATGCCGCCGCCGGACGCCGAGAAGTACGCGCCCTACGAGATGGTGATCAACCTGGTGGGCGGCGTCGTCATCGTGATGGTGATCGTCATCGTGCTGCTGGGCCTGATGGACTACCAGTCCTGGGTGGCCCTGGCCGGGTCCACGCTGTGGATCAAGCTCTTCGCCTCGTTCGCGCTGGGTCGCCAGGCACATGGCCTGGGCCCGAAGAAGAAGTCCGGCGGTTGATCCCGTCCGCAGCGGCAGTTACCGGCCCGCGCTGCCCTCTTCGGCGTCGGGCGCGAACATCGTGATGCCGCGCCGGCCGCGCCAGTCGCCCAGGAACAGCAGGATGGGCGCTGCGATGAACACCGACGAAGCCGCCGCGATGGCGATGCCGAAGGCCATGGGCACGGCGAAGCTGGCCACTGCCGAGCCCCCCCACACCGCCAGTGGCAGCACCGCCAGGAACGTGGTGACCGAGGTGTAGACGCTTCGCGTCAGCGTCTGGTTGATCGACAGGTCGATCACCTCGCGCAAGGGGCGCTTGCGCAGGCTCCGCAGGTTCTCGCGCATGCGGTCGTAGACCACCACCTTGTCGTTGACCGAATAGCCCACCAGCGTCAGCAGCGCGGCGATGGCGGTCAGGCTGAAGTCCAGCCCCGACAGCGCGAACACCCCCAGCGTGAGCACCACATCCAGCGCCAGCGTCAGGATCGCCCCCACCGCGAACGGCCACTCGAAGCGCACCCAGATGTAGACCAGCATCGCCAGCGTCGCCAGGATGACGGCGATGACGCCGGCCTGGGCGAGCTCGCCGCTCACCTTCGGGCCCACCACCTCGGTGCGGTCGAAGCCGGCGCCCGGGTCGACCTGGAGCAGTGCCGCCTTGAGCTTCTCCACCGCCGCGGTCTGCGCCTCTTCGCCCCCGGGCTGGCGTTCCACCCGCACCAGCAGCCGGCCTTCGTCGCCCATGGTCTGCAGCGAGACTTCGCCCAGGCCCAGCCCGTCCAGCGCGGCGCGGTAGCGCGAAAGGTCATCCGGCGCGGTGGCCGCCACTTCCATCTGGATGCCGCCGCGGAAGTCGATGCCGAAGTTCAGCCCCGGCTTGAACAGCAGCGCCACGCTGCCCGCGACCAGCAGCGCCGACACGCCCAGCCCGATGAAGCGGGCCCGCATGAAGCGGAACTGCGTGCCGTCGGGCACCGGGCGGAAGCCGAGCAGCGGCTTGATCTCGATCGTCTTCAGGCGGCGGCGCCGGGCGATGGCCAGCATCATCACCTTGACCACCGAGACCGCGGTGAACATCGAGATCACGATGCCGAGTGCCATGGTGATGGCGAAGCCGCGCACCGGCCCCGAGCCGAACCAGAACAGCAAGAGCGTGGCGATCAGCGCCGTGAGGTTGCTGTCCATCACCGTGGCATAGGCGCGCTTGAAGCCGGCGTCGATGGCCAGCAGCGCCGACTTGCCCTTGAGCGATTCTTCCCGGATGCGTTCGTTGATCAGTACGTTCGCATCCACCGCCAGGCCGATGCCCAGCACGATGCCGGCAATGCCCGGCAGCGTGAGCGTGGCACCCAGCAGGCTCATGCCCCCGAGGGTGAGCGCCACGTTCAGCGCCAGCGCGATGTTGGCCACCAGCCCCCAGCCGCCGTACAGCACGAACATGAACAGGAACACCAGCGCGAAGGCCGCGATGCCCGCGACCACGCCCTTGTGGATCACGTCGCTGCCCAGGTCGGCGCCGACGCTGCGCTCCTCGATCACGGTCAGCTTCGCCGGCAGCGCGCCGGCGCGCAGCAGGGCCGACAGCGTGCCGGCCTCCTGCACCGTGAAGCTGCCCGAGATCTGGCCCGAGCCGCCGGTGATGGGTTCGCGGATCACCGGGGCGCTGAGCACCTTGCCGTCCAGCACGATGGCGAACGGCCGGCCGACGTTGGCCTCGGTGATGGCGGCGAATTCGCGGGCCCCGGCGCGGTCGAAGCGGAAGTTGACGACCGGCTCGCGGGTCTCCGGGTCGAAGCCGGCGCTGGCGTCGGACAGGCGGTCACCGCTCAGGGCCACGCTGTTGCGCACGGGGTAGCTGTTGCCTTCGCTGTCCTGCAGCGAGCGCACGCCGTTGCGCCGGGTCCTGCAGGCCGGGCAGCTGCACCAGGATGCGGTCGGCGCCGACGCGCTGGATCGTGGGCTCGGCCACGCCCACCTGGTCCACGCGCTGGCGGATCACCTCCAGGCTCTGCTCCACCGCCCGGCCCACCGACTGCTGCAGGCCTTCGTCGGTGAGCCTGAGCTCGATGGCGTCGGTCCCCTGGCGGGTGAGTGCCAGGTCCTGCCGGGCCGCGCCGACCGGGTTGGACAGGGTGCTGAGCCGGTCGATCGCGGTGTCCCGCTGCTCGGGCGAACGCAGGGTCACGGTCAGGCTGCGCTCGCCGGTTTCGACCTGGCGCCAGACGATGTCCTCTTCGCGCAGCAGCCGCCGGGCGTCCTCGGCCAGGGTGCGCACGCGTTCGCGGCGCAGTTCGCTGCCGTCGACCTCCAGCACGAGGTGCGAGCCCCCGCGCAGGTCCAGGCCCAGGGCCACGGGTTGCTTGGGCAGGGCGCCGGGCCAGCGCTCGAGCACGGAGGCGGGCAGCACGTTCGGCAATGCGAACAGCAGGCCCGCGACGATGATGGCCAGGTACATGGCCACCAGGTACGGTGAATTCTTCATGGAAAGACCTTGACGGGCGTGCGCAGGCGCTGGGCCTGCACACGCGGGCTTCGGAAAAAGCGGATGGCGCGCAACCCGTGCGCGCGAAGCCTCAGGCCAGGGCGGGCGGCGCGCGGCCGGGCGGCGCCAGGTGGCGCGTGCGCAGGTGCGGCGGGGTGGCCGCCGGTGCGCCGGGCGCGAGCTGCGGCCGGGCCAATGGCCGCGCCGCGATGCGGGCGGGCCCGGCGGCGTCGCCGTGGCCTTCCAGCACCGCAGCAGCGGCTTCGGCCAGCTTCAGTCCTGCGGTGGCCGCCGGCAGCTCGCGCCGCAGCGCGCGCGAGGACATCGAGGTTCCGCCGTGACGCTGCAGGTGCTGGGCGCTGGCCGCCAGCTTGCCGGCCAGGGTCTGCGAGACCCCGCCCACCGTGCCGCCCAGCCCCGCGCACAGCAGCGCCGCCCAGGCGAGCAAGGTCACCAGCACCGCCTGCCAGGCCGCGCTGCTGGCCTCCGCCCGGGCGGGCGACAGGCACGGCCCGGGCCGCGAGGATGCGGACACGGCAGGCGCAAGGCGGGCAGTAGACAATTTCACCGGCCGGACTATACGTGCCCACCGGTTCGGTTTTCCCTGTTTGAAGGGGCTGGAAAGACAGCTTGGTCCGAACGCCTGCCGGCGCCAGAGTTGCGGCTCACTGCCACCCCACCGGAGGTTTTCCATGCGCAGCTATCCCCGCAACGGCCCTGAAGCCGCCGCGCGCATCGTGGCACTCGTGCTGATCGCCGACGGCCACCTGGCCGATGCCGAAGCCCTGCTGGTGGCGGCTGCACGCCAGCGCTGGCACGGCGCGCACGCAGCGCGGGACAAGCCCGCCGCGCGGCCCGTGCACGCGGCCTGACCCGGCAACCCGGGCCGCTTCAGGCCGGGCCTGCGGCCTCGCGCCGCGCCGCCGCGGCGGCCAGCAGCTGCTGCACCAGCGGGTGATGCTGGCCGCGTCGCGAGCGGATGGCGTGGATCTCGTCCTTCACGCCTTCGCTTCTGCCCAGCCGGCGCAGCCCGCGCATCAGCCCGACGTCGTCAGCCCCCAGCCGGCTGACCGGAAACACGCCCAGGCCGCGCGCGGCGAACACGGCCAGCAGCGCGCTGTCCTCGAACTCGCCGACGATGCGGGGCCGCAGGCCCTGCGTCTCGAACCAGTGATCCAGCGTCGTGCGCAGCGCCGAGTGCCCGGTGGGCAGCAGCACCGGCAGCTCGTCCAGGCACTGCGGGAATCGGTCGCGTGCCGCCTTGCCCACCAGGTGCGCCGGTCCGTACCAGTCCACCGGCGCGTCGACCAGGCGTTCGCTGCTCAGGCGCAGGTTGGGGTTGCGCGGCGCCGCCTGCCCAGCCAGCACCAGGTCCAGGTGATGCAGCGCCAGTTCGCCCAGCAGCTGTTCGAACTCGCCTTCATGGCACACCAGCCGCAGGTTGGCCGTCACCAGCACAGGCTCGAGCAAGGCGTGCGCTGCGAGTTTGGAAATGCCGTCTGAGAAACCCACCGACAGCCGGGCCACCTTGCCGCTGGCGGCCTCACGCACTTCGTCGGGCAGGCCCTGGCCGAGCTGGAAGATTTCCTCTGCCCGCGCGAAGGCGGCCTGGCCCGCCTCGGTCAGGGTCACGCCCCGGCCCGCCGGCTTGAGCAGCTGATGGCCGAGCGCCTTCTCGAGTTCGCGCACCTGCGCGCTGATGGTCTGCACTGCCATGTCCAGTCGCTCGGCGGCACGGGCGAACCCCCCTTCCTTGGTGACGACCCAGAAGTAATGCAGGTGGCGGTAGTTCAGCATGGGCGGCGTGGTTCGTAAAAACCGAACTATAGGTGCGTTCCGATCTGGTTTTTCCGATTCTGTTCCGTCCCCACACTCCGGGCATCGTTCACTCCGACACTCCTCCAACCATGTTCTACGCCCTCAGCTGGTTTGCTGTCTTCTCTCTGCTTGCGCTGTGGTCCCTGGCCGCGTGGGCGCTGCATGTGGTCGCGGTCTGGACGGTTTCCAACGCCGGGGCGCTGGCCGGTGCCACCCCGGGCCTCGGCGGTATTGCCCTGCCGGACTGGCTGGCGCCCTGGGTGCCGGCCGAACTGGTGCAGGCCATGGCGCAGCTGGTGGCCGGGTTCGGCCCGGTCATCGACACCATGATGCAGGCCTTGCCGGCACTCTCCGGCGGTCTGACCGTATTGGCCTGGGTGGTCTGGGCCATCGGCGCCGCCCTGCTGCTGCTGCTGGGCGCGGTGCTGCACGGCTTGATCGCGCTGTGGCGCCGCCGCGGCGGCGGCTCCGGCCCGGCCGCTGGCGCGTCGATGGCCACCGGCTGAGCACCCGCGCCTGCGCGGCGCATCCTCCGACACCCCCAGCCCGCGACGTCGCGGTGCCCATCCGCGGGCCGCCACCCGACCTGCTGACCGCCATCCTGGCGCGGTCGGGCAGGCGGCGCTTTGCGGGCAACCCCTGCAACATCGTCCCAAAAACAAGACATGGACTTCCTGACTCCCTTCCTCACCGGAGAATTCCTGGGCACACCGGCCTGGATCTGGCTGAGCTTCATCGGCATCGTGATCGCGCTGCTGGCCTTCGACCTGGGCGTGCTGCACAAGGACGACAAGGAGATCGGCGTGCGCGAGAGCCTGCTGCTGTCGGCCGGGTACATCAGCGTGGCGGTCATCTTTGGCGCCTGGGTCTGGTGGTATCTGGGCGCGCAGAGCGGCATGGAGTACTACACCGGCTTCCTGATCGAGAAGTCGCTGTCGATGGACAACGTGTTCGTCATCGCGCTGATCTTCAGCTACTTCGCCATTCCGCGGCAGTATCAGCACCGCGTGCTGTTCTGGGGCATCCTGGGCGTGATCGTGCTGCGCGCCATCATGATCGGCCTGGGCGCCACCCTGGTCAGCCAGTTCAGCTGGATCCTGTACCTGTTCGGCGCCTTCCTGGTGTTCACCGGCGTGAAGATGTGGATCATCGCCGACCACATGCCGGACATCGCCAGCAACCCGATCCTGAAGTTCCTGAAGCGCCACATGCGCGTCACCGACGGCCTGCGCGGCAACGCGTTCTGGGTGCGTGAGCCGGACCCTGCCACCGGCAAGGTGGTGCGCTTTGCCACGCCGCTGTTCCTGGCGCTGATGCTGGTGGAGTTCGTCGACCTGGTCTTCGCGGTGGACTCGGTGCCTGCGATCTTCGCCATCACCACCGACCCCTTCATCGTCTACACCAGCAACATCTTCGCCATCCTGGGCCTGCGCGCGCTGTACTTCGCGCTGGCCGCCATGATCCACCGCTTCAAGTACCTGAAGTACGCGCTGGCCCTGGTGCTGGTGTTCATCGGCAGCAAGATCTTCCTGGTCGGCATCATCGGCAAGATCCCGCCGGTGATCTCGCTGAGCGTCACCTTCGGCCTGATCGCTGGCGGCGTGCTGGTGTCGCTGTGGAAGACCCGGAACGACCCGGCGCAGGAGAAGGCTGCCGCATACTGACGGCGGGCCCGGCCGGCCGCGCCGGCCGGGTGAGAATCAAGGCCCTGCCGGCTGGGACGGCAGGGCCTTGTCGTGATCGGAGCCGCCCGCGTGAACCTCGTCCCCACCACCGAAGCCTGGGTCGCAACGGGCCTGGCTTCGCAACGCGCGCGGGCCTGCGCATGAGGGCGCGCCTGGGCCGCCAGCGCAGCGTGGCGCTGTTCGTCGCCGGGTTGCTGGCCTTCAACTTCCCCTTGCTCGGGCTGTGGGACGGCACGCTGCGGGTCGCGGGCCTGCCGCTGTTCCCGCTGGCGCTGTTCGTGCTGTGGGCCGGGATCATCGGCCTGCTGGCCTGGCTGGTCGAGCGTTCGGCCGACTGAAGGCGCCGCGGCGATGCTGAGCCCCTCGCTCGTCATCGGCGCGTCGCTGGCGTACCTGGGCCTGCTGTTCGCCGTGGCGGCCTGGGGTGACCGCCGCGCGGCGCAGGGCCGCAGCATCGTCGCCAACGCCTGGGCCTACGCGCTGTCGATGGCGGTGTATTGCACCGCCTGGACCTACTTCGGCAGCGTCGGTCGCGCCGCCGCTTCGGGTGTGTGGTTCCTGCCCATCTACCTGGGGCCCACCCTGGCCATGGTGCTGGCCTGGACGGTGCTGCGCAAGATGATCCGCATCGCGCGGCGCTACCGTATCACCTCGATCGCCGACTTCGTGGCCAGCCGCTACGGCAAGAGCCCGCTGCTGGCCGGCGGCGTCACGCTCATCACGGTGGTGGGCATCGTGCCCTACATCGCGCTGCAGCTGAAGGCGATTGCCACCGGCTATGCGCTGATGACGACGCCGGTGGGCCAGCCCCTGGCGCCGCAGGCCGCGTGGTGGCAGGACAGCACGTTCTACGCGGCGCTGCTGCTGGCGGTGTTCACGATGATGTTCGGCACGCGCCACCACGACGGCACCGAACGCCACGAGGGCATGGTCGCGGCCGTGGCCTTCGAGAGCATCGTCAAGCTGCTGGCCTTTTTGGCAGTGGGTGTGTTCGTCACCTGGGGCATTTACAACGGGCCGGTGGACCTGTTCGACCGCGTTGCCGCAGTGCCCGAACTGCAGCGGCTGCTGACGCTGGACCAGGGCCAGCCGTTTGCGTATGCCCAGTGGCTGACGCTGACGTTGCTGGCAATGCTGTCGGTGATCTTCCTGCCGAGGCAGTTTCAGGTGATGGTGGTGGAGAACGTCGACGAACGCCACCTGAAGCGCGCGGCCTGGGTGTTCCCCGCCTACCTTTGGCTGATCAACCTGTTCGTGCTGCCCATCGCGCTGGGCGGGCTGCTGTACTTCGGGCCGGGCGCCGGTTCCATCGCCAATGCCGACGCCTTCGTGCTGTCGCTGCCGCTGGCCGAAGGCGCGCGCTGGCTGGCGCTGGCGGTGTTCATCGGCGGGCTGTCGGCGGCCACGGGCATGGTCATCGTCGAGTCGATCGCGGTGGCCACCATGGTCTGCAACGACCTGGTGATGCCGCTGCTGCTGCGCCGCCGCGCCGGGTCTCGGGGTGCGGCCGGCGGCGACCTCACTCGGCTGCTGCTGCGCATTCGCCGTGGCGCGATCCTCGTGATCCTGCTGCTGGGCTATCTGTACTTCCACCTCGCGGGCGAGGCGTATGCACTGGTCAGCATCGGCCTCATCAGTTTCGCTGCCGTGGCGCAGTTCGCGCCAGCGGCGCTGGGCGGCATGTACTGGAAAGGTGGCACGCAGCGCGGCGCGCTGGCCGGGCTGGGCCTGGGCTTTGGTATGTGGATCTATACGCTGATGCTGCCTTCGCTGGCGCGCTCGGGCTGGTTCCCGGCCGGCTTCATGCTGGACGGCCCTTTCGGCATCGGCCTGCTGCGGCCGGAAGCGCTGTTCGGGCTGCAGGGGCTGGACGGGCTCACGCATTCCCTGTTCTGGAGTCTGCTGGCCAACGTGGGCGCGTATGTGGGCGTGTCGCTGTGGCGCGCGCCGAGTGCGCGTGAAGCCAGCCAGGCCGCGCTGTTCGTCGATGTGGGCACGACGGCGGGCGCGGCCGACCCGGCCTTCTGGCGCGGCCGCGCTGCGGTGGCCGACCTGCTGCCGCTGGCCGCCCGGTTCCTGGGCGCCGCGCGGGCGCAGCAGCTCTTCGCGGGCTACGCCCAGCGCGCTGGCGTGGCCCGGGTGCAGGACATCCCGGCCGACGCGCAACTCGTGCAGTTCGTCGAAACCCAGCTGGCCGGGGCCATCGGCAGCGCCTCGGCGCGGGCGATGGTGGCCTCGGTGGTGCAGGAAGAACCGCTGGCGCTGGACGAGGTGGCGCGCATCCTCGACGAATCGCGTCAGCTGCGTGCCGATAATGAAACCCTGCAGAGCCTGGACCGGCTGAAGGACGACTTCATGAGCAGCGTCACGCACGAGCTGCGCACGCCGCTGACCAGCATCCGCGCGCTGGCCGAGCTGATGGCCGACGACCCGCAGATGGACACCGCCCAGCGCCAGCAGTTCCTGGGCATCGTCGTGGCCGAGACAGAGCGCCTGTCGCGCCTGGTCAATCAGGTGCTGGACCTTGCCAAGATCGAGAGCGGCCATGCCGAATGGCACAACAGCGATCTCGACCTGCGCGCGCTGTGCGAACAGGCGGCGCAGGCCATGGCTCCGGCGCTGCTGGAGCAGGGCACGCAGCTGCAGCTGGAGCTGCCCGAGCAAGTGCCGATGCTGCGCGCCGACGCCGACCGCCTGATGCAGGTGCTGCTGAACCTGCTGGGCAACGCGGCCAAGTTCGTGCCGCGGCCTGGCGGGCTGATCACGCTGCGGCTTCTGGCCGGCGCCGATGCCGCCACCGTGCAGGTGCAGGACAACGGCCCGGGCGTGCCGGCCGAGCAGCGCAGCCGCATTTTCGAGCGATTCCAGCAGGGTGGCGAACCGGGTCAGCGCCCCGCGGGCACCGGCCTGGGCCTGCCCATCAGCCGTCAGATCGTCGAACACTTTGGCGGCCACATCGTGCTGCGCACTGACCCAGCGCAAGGTGCCTGCTTCGAGTTCAGCCTACCCTGGAAACAAAAAGAACCCACTGCCGGAGACAAGCGATGAAGTCCAAGATCCTGATCGCCGACGACGAGCCCAACATCCTGATTTCGCTCGAGTTCCTGATGAAACGCGAGGGCTACGAGGTGCACGTGGCGCGCGACGGCCAGGAAGCGCTGGACGTGCTGCGGCGGGAACGCCCGCGCCTGCTGTTGCTGGACGTCATGATGCCGAAGAAGACCGGCTTCGAGGTCTGCCAGGAAGTGCGGCTGGACGAGTCGGTGAAGCACACGCTGATCCTGATGCTGACCGCCAAGGGCCGCGAGACCGACGTCGTCAAGGGCCTGGCGCTGGGCGCCAACGCCTACATGACCAAGCCGTTCTCCACGCGCGAACTGGCCGACAAGGTGGCTTCGCTGCTGGCCGGTGGCGCGCCAGAAGCAGCCGGCGGTGCATGAAGCGTGACACCGTCCTCGTGAAGGCCCTGGCAATTGGCGCCAGCGTGGCCGCCCTGGGCCTGGGCCTGTGGTTGGGGCTCACCTGGTTCCTGGTGGCGTCCACGCTGTCGGACAGCGAACGCGCCACGGCGCAGGGCCTGCTGGGTCCGCGCCTGGCGCTGGTGCTGATGATGGTGGTGGTGGCGGTAGGGGCGGTGGCCGCAGCGGTGCAGTGGTTCTACCGCCGCCATGTGGCGCCGCCGGCCAGGCTGCTGGAGCAGGCGCGGGTGCTGATCGACACCAACGCTCAGTTGCAGCTGCAGGCGCAGGGCACGCCGACCGTGCAGGGCCTGGCCACTGCATTCAACGACCTGGTGACGCAGCGCGAGCAGTGGCGGTCCGAGATGGCCGAGCGCGTGGCCGAGGCCAGCCGAGGCATCGAACAGGAACGCAGCCGTCTGGCGGCGTTGATGTCCGAGCTGACGCAGAGCGTGGTGGTGTGCAACCTGGACGGCCGCGTGCTGCTGTACAACCAGCGCGCGCGGCTGCAGTTCAAGGCGCTGTCGGCCGACCCGGCGCTGGCCGGTGGTGCCGAGCTCATGGGCCTGGGCCGATCGATCCACGCCGTGCTCGAGCCCGGACTGCTGGACCACGCGCTGGACAACATCCGCCAACGCCTGGCGCGCGGCGCGGCCAACCCGTCGGCGCAGTTCGTCACCGTCACGCGCGGCGGGCAGCTGCTGCGCGTGCAGATGGCCGCGGTGCGCGAGGAAGCGGCGGCAGCCGCCACCCCGACCCTGGGTGGTTATGTGCTGATGCTGGACAACATCACCCGCGACTACGAGGTCGACAGCGCCCAGGACCAGCTGCTGCAGGACCTGACCGAAGGCAGCCGCGCCGCGCTGGGCAACCTGCAGGCGGCAGTGGAGATCCTGGCCACGCCCGAGCTTGACGCGGCGCAGCGTGAACGCTTCCTGGCCGTGGTGCGCGAAGAAGCGCGCCAGATGGCGACCCGCCTGAACGACGCCGCCGCGCGCAGCACCCAGCAAAGCCGCACGCGCTGGCCGCTGGAAGATATGCTGGGCAGCGACCTGGTGACGGCGGCGTTGCGGCGCATCGGCACGGCCACGAAGCTGCGGGCCAGCGCACTGGAAGTCGAGGCCTCGCTGTGGCTGAAGCTCGACAGCTTTGCGCTCCTGCAAGCCCTGGTGCACCTGGCCAGCCACCTGGCCGAAGACTTCGACGTGCGCGCCGTGCAACTGCGCCTGCAGCGCGCCGGTCCGCGGGCGCAGCTGGACCTGGTCTGGCCCAGCCTGCCGATGAGCACCGAGACCGTGATGGCCTGGGAGAACGAGGGCATGCGCGCCCAGCCCGGCAGCAACGAACACAGCCCGCTGAGCGTGCACGACGTGGTGCAACGCCACGGCGGCGAGTTCTGGTTCGAGCGCGACCGGGCGCGCCAGCAGCAGTTCTTCCGTTTCCTGCTGCCCCTGGCCGCGGGCGGCGAGCCCGAGGCCGCGGCGCGCGAGAGCCAGGGTCTGGCCGCCACCGATGCCCGCCCCGAGTACTACGACTTCAACCTCTTCGGCACCAGCGAAAGCACCCGCGCGCTGGACGAGCAGCCGCTGCAAAGCCTGCGCTTCACCGTCTTCGACACCGAGACCACGGGCCTGGTGCCGCAGCAGGGCGACGAGATCATCCAGATCGGCGCGGTACGCGTCGTGGGTGGGCGGATGTTGCGCCAGGAAGCCTTCGACCAGCTGGTCGACCCGCAGCGCAGCATCCCGGCTGCGGGAATTCCCATCCACGGCATCACGCCCGACATGGTGAAGGGCCAGCCGCCGATCACACGCGTGCTGCCGGCCTTCCACGCCTTTGCCGCCGATACCGTGCTGGTGGCCCACAACGCCGCCTTCGACATGCGTTTCCTGCAGCTGAAGGAAGAAGCCACCGGCCTGTGCTTCGACCAACCGGTGCTGGACACCTTGCTGCTGTCGGCGGTGGTCCACCCGCAGCAGGAATCGCATCGGCTGGAGGCCATCGCCGAGCGTTTCGGCATCACCGTCATCGGCCGCCACACCGCGCTGGGCGACGCGCTGGTCACCGCCGAAGTGCTGCTGAAGCTGCTGCCGCTGCTGGCCGCGCAAGGCATCCACACCCTGGGTCAGGCGCGCGAGGCGGCGCAGCAGACCTACTACGCGCGGCTCAAGTACTGAGTCCCAGCTTCCCGCCGCGGATCCGGCTCCGCCGGTCCGCTGGCGGACGGCCCCCCTGGGGGGTAGCGAGCGCCAGCGAGCTTGGGGGCACCATTTATCGGGACATGCGGTAGCGGTTGCCCAGCACGTCCTGCAGAGACTTCACCACGCCGAAGGCATCCTTCAGCTGGCTGCGTTCGAAGTTCGACAGCTCATCGGGCCGCAGGTAGTTGTCGGCGGCGAAGCCGGCGGCGATCTGGCGCGACTGGTGGCGGATGCGCACCAGCGACAGGAATTCGAGCGCGTCGCGCAGGTCGCGCACGCCTTGCGGGCTGATCTCGCCGCTTTCGGCGGCATGGGCCAGCCGGTCATGGGTGTTGACGGCAGGGTGACCAGCGGCCAGCGCATAGACGCGCGCCAGGTCGATGATCGGCACGATGCCGTTGTGCTTCAGGTCCAGCGTGCCCTTGTGCTCACCGCTGCGGGCGGTAGCCAGGCCGCCGAACAGGCCCAGCGGCGGCTGGTGGCTCAAGGCATTGCCGACCATGTGGGCCAGGAACAGGCTGTTGTCGCGCGTGCGCTGCAGCGTGCGCTGGCGCAGCGTGTCCAGCAGGTCGGGCCGGCCGGCGACGACGCGCACGTCGAAGAACACGCAGGTCAGCATCAGCGCCATCGGCTCGGGGGTGTCCACCCACTTGCGGAACAGCTCGGCCCAGTGGTGCTGGGGCTGGCGCCACTTGTCGGTCATGGCCATCATCTCGCCCGGGCAGTGCACGTAGCCGCAGGCGGCCAGGCCGTCGCATACAAAGGTGGCCAGCTGCTTGAAGTAGCTGCCGTGGGCGACGGGGTCGTAGGCGTCGTCCAGCACCATGCAGTTGTCCTGGTCGCTCTTCGCAGTCTGCTCGTGGCGCGCCTGGGAGCCTGCGGCCACCCAGGCGAAGTCCACCGGCGCCGGGCCCAGTTGCAGTTCGGCCAGGTGCAGCAGCCGGGTGGTCAGCGCGTCGGTGATGGCGGTGACGATGTGACCGGTGCTGAAGGCGCTGGCGCCGGCGGCCGCCAGATGCTTCTGCAATGTCTTGACCTTGGCCGCGGCCGCGGTCAGGCCGGCCAGGCTGGTCTGCTTGTGGATGTCGCCGGCCAGGAACACGGCCGAGGTGCTGTGCTGTTCGGTGACGTCGGTGGCCGTGACCATGCCCATGACCTGCTTGCCGTCCATCACCGGCACGTGGTGGATGTTGTGGCGCGCCATCAGGAGCAGCGCGTCGAAGCCTGGCGCATTCACGTCGATCGTCATCGGCGCGACGGTGGCGATCTCCAGCACCGGCTCGGCCGGGTCCAGGCCCGTGGCCAGCGCGCGGTTGCGCAGGTCGCGGTCGGTGACCACGCCGAACAGGTGGTCCTGTTCAACCAGCATCACCGAGGACACGCGCTGCTCGCGCATCAGCTCGGCCACGGCGCGGATGGGGGTGTGGGGCGACACGGTCACGGGTGCCCGGCGCAGCAGCGCCCGCACGGGGGTGGTCATCAGGTTCAGGTGCGGGTCGGCGGCTTCCAGCGGCGGCGTCGTCGGCGTCGGCGGATGCATGAACAGCTGCAGCCAGGGCTGGCTCTGCAGCAGCACCGTCAGCTCATCCAGGCCGAGCGTGGCCACGGTGGCCTGTGTCAGCGCCACCACCTGCCAGCCGCCCTGCGCCGGGGCCTGCACGCCTGCGCCGAACCAGTCGGGCGCTGCCAGGTGCAGGGCCGGGATGTCCTCGTCAGGGGCCTCGGGCTGGAAGGCCAGGCTGCCGGCCACCAGCAGGTGCAGGCGTTGCGTCAGCGTGCTGCTGGTGGCCACGGTCTGGTGGGGCACGCAGTGCTGCAGCTGCAGCCGGCCCAGCAGGGCCTGGCGGGCAGCAGTGTCCAGTCGGCCCAGTACGGGGTGCTGCTGCAAGGCCTGGGCGACGAGTGCGGTTTCGCTGGAGGAAGGTGTCATCGTGGCGGCGCGAGTGGACCAAGCCCCATTGGAACCCGCAGGCCGGACAAGCGCCTGACAAATGCATGCCGATCCAGCTGAAAGCTGCGCTGGCGCCCACACGCCGCATAGACTGCGCGCCCCGAACCTGGCCATCACGAAGGACCACGCCCATGCCCCTGCCCACCCCCCCCCACGACCGCATTGCACTCGTCACAGGCGCCGGCAGCGGCATCGGCCGTGCCACCGCCCAGGCCCTGTTGGCCGATGGCTGGTGCGTGGCCTTCACTGGCCGGCGCGCCGAAACGCTGGCCGAGTCCATCGCCCAGTGCGGCGACCCCTTCGGCGACATCGGCCGCCGCGCGCTGGCCGTGCCTTGCGACGTGACACAGTCCGACGGCGTCGCCGAGCTGTTTGCCACCGTGCAGCAGCGCTTCGGCCGGCTCGACTTCCTGTTCAACAATGCCGGCGTGTTCACCCCGGGCGTGGCGCTGGAAGACCTGGCGCTGGCGCAGTGGCAGGCCGCGGTGGACACCAATCTCACCGGCGCCTTCCTGTGTACCCAGCACGCCTTCCGCAGGATGAAGGCGCAGTCACCGCGGGGCGGCCGCATCGTCAACAATGGCTCGATCTCGGCGCATGCGCCGCGGCCGAATTCGGTGGCCTACACCGCCACCAAGCACGCCATGACCGGGCTGACGAAGGCGGCTGCGCTGGACGGCCGGGCCCACGACATCGCGGTGGGCCAGATCGACATCGGCAACGCCGTCACCGCCATCAGCGCCGGCATGGCCACCGGCATGCCACAGGCCGATGGCAGCGTGCGTGCCGAGGCGCGCATGGACGTGCAGCACGCCGCGCGCGCGGTACTGCACATGGCCAACCTGCCGCTGGAGGCCAACGTGATGTTCATGACGGTGATGGCCACCCAGATGCCGTTTGTCGGGCGCGGCTGAAGCCGCACGTCAAGACGCCCGGTTGGCCATGCGAATCACGCCAACGGCGATGCCTGCCGCACGCGTGTTCGCTTGCTGGAACGTCTTCAGCCCCATGGCCAGCCCCAAAGGCCGGCCGATCGCGACCAAGCCGGCCAGCAGCGGGTGGATCCTGCTCGGGGTGGGCGTCGTTCGGCCTGCCTCGACCCTGACGAGGATGACGCCGCTGTCCGTGCCCCGGCCCGTGCGCCCGGGCCGGACCGGGTTCAGGCGCCGGTGGATCGGCGCAGGCGGGCGACGAGCAGGCCCAGGCCCAGCAGCATCAGGCCGTAGGTGCCGGGCTCGGGCACCACCGCGATGAAGACGCCGCCCGCAGCTTCGATCTGCGATTGAAAGGGGGTGACACCGGTCCACCAGGAAATGTCGCCGTAGACGCTGTTGCTGGTCGTGCCACCGCTGAGCACGCCCATCAGGGTCCAGACGCCGCCGTTGTCGAAGATCAGCGGGCCACCGCTGTCGCCGCCGGCGGTGGTGGCCTCGAAGGCGGTTGCGACAGCCGAGCTGCCCAGCCAGCCCAGGGTATTGCTGGTTCCGGCAGGGTTGTCGAAGTCGGTGGAAAAGATGTTCGTGCCGGTAAAGCTGCTCGCGGTGTTGACGGGCGCGCCATAGCGATCCAGCACATTCGTGCCGCCGCGGAGGATGCCGTCGGAGCCGGTGGCCCCGGTGCTGCCGATGCCCCTGCCGCCATAGCCGAGCGTGACGACTGAAAAGCCGGTCAATGCAGTCGTGGCTGCGGTCAGCGGGAAAGGCGTGGCGATGTTCCCGGGCACGGTACTCGTGAGCCTGAGGATGGCGACGTCGTTGCCGTCGAGCAGCGGCGAGCCGGCAGTGCCGCCGCCCGGATACACCACGGACTGGATGGTCGAGCTGAAGGTCGGGCTGTTTCTGTTGGTTCCGAAACGAACCGTGCCGCCCACGCTGGGGCCGCAGTGGCGGGCCGATAGCACCGTGGTCGGCGCGATCAGCACGGCGGTGCAACCGCTGATGGAGGCCACGCCGGAAAAGGCCGGGTTCGCGGCAAAGGCGGCCGAGGCCGCCAGGCCGACGTCGTCGCGGATGACGATGCGCGGGAAGATGCCTTCCTGCGTGAAGCCGCTGGCCACCATGGCGTCGTACGCCGCAGTCGACGCCTGGGCCGCGGGCAGGCACGCGGCCAGCGCCGCAACGGCCAGGAGGTGACGCAGCGGGGTCGGGATTCTGATCATCTGTTTCTCCGAACGTAGAACGGTTTTTCGTAGAACGACTCTAAGGTCAGGTTGCTTCGACTGACTCCCCGGAAACAGGGGGGGGCATGTTGCCGAAACGGGTTTAGAACCGTTACAAACAGCGCCGGGCTGCCATGCCCGGCGCGGCATGGGTCGGTGGAGCCGGCGTCAGGCTCAGCCGGCTTCGGTGGCCATGCAGCGCTTGAAGCGCTCGTCCACCCGGCGGGCAAACCATTCGGTGGTCAGCCGGCGCGTGATCTTCGGGCTTTTCAGCACGATGCCCGGCAGCACGGCCCGCAGCTGGGCGCGGCCGCTGCGGGCTTCGGCCAAGGCAAACACCTTGGCGGCCAGCGGGCTGCGGTCGAAGGCTTCGCCCGTGCTGAGTTCGAGTTCGCGACGGATGGCCTGGTCGTCCAGATCCAGTTCGCGGGCCAGGGTGCGCACCGCCATTTCGGTCTGGCCAGGCTGCAAGGCGTCGCGCAGGAACAGGTCGCCGTCGAGTGCCAGGGGTTTGCCGGTGGCTGTTGCCAGGGCCTGCTGGAACGCGGCATTGCGACTGGCAAAGCGCCCGGCGTTGAAGTCCGCGAAGCGGTAGATCATGGTCGAGCCATAGGCGCTGGTCTCGTAGTCCAGCAGGTGGGCCGTGCCGAAGTAAAGGCCGCCGCGCCGCGTGAACACTTCGTGGCGCACCGAGTCCTCGGCCGGGAAGGGGTAGCGCTGCGCCCGGACGTGCTCTTCCGCGAAGGCAATGCTCACCTGCATGGGCCCGCCGGTGCGCACCGGGTTGTAGTTGGCGAACAGCCGGCGGCCCAGCGGGACTTCGTCGACGAACTGCTCGTACATCAGGCTGAGTTCGCGTTCGGTCCTGACGGCGTCCAGGCGCTCGTCGTAGGTCCTGCCGTCGGGGGATTTCAGCTTCAGCGCCAGGTTCACGGCCAGTTCGGGCACGCCCAGACCGTTGGCCCGGCGCATCATCTCCTCGCGCGCGATGCGGGCCAGGCCAGCCACCGGGGGGTCCGGATTGAAGGTCGACTCCTGCTCGACGACGGCCAGCACGGCACAGACATGGCGGGTCGAGGGTTCGATCTTCAGACCTGCGAAAACCAGTTGCAGGTCGACGGCCCAGGCCGCGCGCTGCGCCACTCGCGGCGGGATTCGCGCCTCGATGTCGGACTGGATTCGCTCGGGCGTGCGCTTGTCGGGCTGCCTGGGCGCGTCGCCCGCGCAGCCGGCGAGCGCGAAAGCCAGCGCCACGGTCAGCAGCGGGCCGGCTTGCCGAAGCGGCCACGCGACGTGGCCGCGAATGCGCTCAGGCGACAGCACCCGGCCTGCCTTCCAGCAGATGCACCAGCGTGTGCAAGCACAGGTTCACCGGTGTCGGGATGCCGCGGGCCCGCCCCTGGCGGACGACGAAGCCGTTCAGATGGTCGATCTCGGTCGGCCGGCCGCGCGCCAGGTCCTGCGCGGTCGACGAGCGCTGGTCGGGCATGGACGCGGCCAGTGCGAGAACGGTGTGGCCGATGTCGGCCGGCACGGCCACGCCTTCGGCCTGCGCGACCGCGACGCATTCCTGCACCACGGCCTGCATCACCTCGGCGACGCCGGTGGCGGCCAGCAAGCGGCCGTAAGGCATCTGAGCAACGGCCGACAGCGCGTTGTAGGCACAGTTCAGGATCAGCTTGACCCACAGCGCCTGGCGCACGTTGCCCGACAGGTCGACCGGCACGCCAGCCGCGCGGAACGCGCCGGCCCAGCTGTCGCCGCCGTCGTCACCGCCATCGCCGGGCTCGACCAGCAGTTCGCCGCGGCCGTGGTGTCTGACTTCGCCCGGGCCAGTCATTTCCGCGGCGACGTACACCACGGCGGCCCGCACCGGCTGGGGCAGCAGGCGGCGTAAACGGTCGGCGTTGTCGACGCCGTTCTGCAGGCTGAGCAGCTGTGTTTCGGGGCCCAGGTGCGGCCCCAGCGCCGCCGCCGCCGATTCGGTGTCGGTGGACTTCACGCAGAACAGGACCAGCGATGCACCCTGCGCAGCGGCGGCTTCGGTGTCGGCGCGCACCGGCACCCATTCGTCGAAGCTGCGGGTGTGCAGGTGCAGTCCGGCGGCCTGGATGGCCTGCACATGGGCCGCTCTGCCGATCAGCACCACGTCGTGCCCGGCACGCGCCAGCATGCCGCCGAAGTAGCAGCCCACGGCACCGGCGCCCATCACGGCCACGCTCAGCGGCATGGCGATCGAAGCCTTCTCGCGCCGCGCTGGCGGCTGGGGTGACGTGGCACGGGAGGCCTCCTGAAAGTGCGTGCCGGGATGTTAGCCCCGCGTTGCTGCGCAGGCAGGGCTGGATCTCCGGCCTTCGGCCTTCAGCCCTTGGGCGACTAGGCTGCGAACAAGGCTTTGTGTTCGTCCCGCAGCAGGTTCTTCTGCACCTTGCCCATGGCATTGCGCGGCAGTTCTGTCACCATGAACACACGTTTGGGAACCTTGAAGGCTGCAATCTGCGACTTCAGCTGGGCCACGATGGCCATGGCGTCGGGCGTGGCGCCGGGGCGGGCCACCACCACGGCCACCACCGCTTCGCCGAAGTCGGGGTGGGGCACGCCCACCACGGCCGACTCGGCCACGCCCGGCAATTCGTTGACGAAGCCCTCGATCTCGGCCGGGTAGACGTTGTAGCCGCCGGTGATGATCAGATCCTTGCTGCGCCCGACGATGGTGACGTAGCCGCTGGCGTCGACGCGTCCGACGTCGCCCGTCTTGAACCACAGGTCGGTGGTGAACTCGTCGGCGGTCTTCTCGGGCATGCGCCAGTAGCCCTTGAAGACGTTCGGGCCCTTGACCTCGATGCCCCCCACCTCGCTGTCGCCCAGCGGGCCGCCCTTGTCGTCGCGCACGCGCAGCTGCACACCGGGAAGGGGCAGGCCCACGGTGCCGCCACGGCGTGCACTCTCCGGGCGATAGGGGTTGCTGGTCAGCATCACCGTCTCGCTCATGCCGTAGCGTTCGAGGATGGTGTGGCCACTGCGCTCGCGGAATTCGTTGAAGGTCTCGATCAGCAGGGGCGCCGAACCACTGACGAAGAGCCGCATGTTGCGGCAGGCTTCGCGCGTGAAGCCGGGTTCGGCCAGCAGCCGCACGTACAGCGTGGGCACGCCCATGAAGACCGTGGCCTCGGGCAGCCTTGCCACGGTGGCGCGAGCGTCGAAGCGGCTGAACCACAGCATGCGTGCGCCCGAGAGCAAGGCGCAGTGGCTGGCCACGAACAGGCCGTGCACGTGGAAGATGGGCAGCGCGTGGACGAGGACGTCCTGACGCCCTTTCGCGGCCGCGTCGGTCCAGCCCCAGAAGTCCTTCAGCACCTGCGCGTTGCTCAACAGGTTGGCGTGCGTCAGCATCGCGCCCTTGCTGCGGCCGGTGGTGCCGCTGGTGTACAGGATGGCGGCCAGATCATCGCCACGGCGCACAGCCACCTGGTGCTGGTCGCTGTGGAAGGCGGCACGGTCCAGCAGCGTGCCGCTGCGATCTTCGTTCAGCGTGAACACATGGGCCGTGCCGGACAGGAACGCAGCCTTGCTGACCCAGCCAAAGTTCTTGCCCGCGCACACCACCACGGCCGGTTCGGCATTGCTGATGAAGTAGCCGATCTCGGCCGCCTGGTAGGCCGTGTTCAGCGGCAGGAAGACATGGCCGGCGCGCAGCACGGCCAGGTAGAGCATCAGCGCCTCGACGCTCTTCTCCGCCTGGACCGCGATCCGCGAATCCGGTGGCAGATTCAGTGAATCGATCAGGTTGGCCAGCATCGCCGTGCCGCGTTCGATGTCGCGCCAGGTGTAGTACAGCGGTTCGGGGGTGTCCGCCGTCTCGATGGCGACCGAATGCAGTTCGGCCGGAAAGGCCGCACGCAGGGCGGCGAAGAGGTTGTTGTTCATGTCGGGAAGCGATGCGCCCGCAGGCGCCCTCGAAATGGTCAGTCCAGTTTGGCGCCCGAAGACTTCACGACTTCGGCCCAGCGCTTGACCTCGCTGCCGACGAAACGGCCGAAGGCGTCGCCCCACATGTCGGGCGACTCCGCCCCCAGTCCGGTCCAGGCGCTGCGCAGTTCAGGGCCGTTCATGGCCTTCTTCATCTCGGCTTCCATCTGGCCCAGCAGTTCACGCGGCGTGCCCTTGGGGGCCCAGACGCCGTACCAGGTGGCCACCTTGTAGGTGGGCACGCCGCTTTCGGCGGCGGTGGGCAGGTCTGGGAAGCCGGGTGCACGCCTGTCTGCAGCCACGGCCACGCCATGCAGCCGCCCGCCCTTGATGTGGCTGGCGCTGCTGCCCAGTCCGTCGAACATCATGTCCACCTGCCCGGCGATCAGGTCCTGCAGGGCCGGGCCGGCACCGCGGTAAGGGATGTGCGTGATGAAGGTCTTGGTCTGCAGCTTGAACAGTTCGCCCGCCAGGTGGTGACTGGTGCCGTTGCCGGCGCTGCCGTAGTTCAGCTTGCCCGGGTTGCTGCGAATGAAGGCCAGCAGTTCGTTCAGGGTCCTGGCCTTGACCTTGTTCGGGTTGACGACGATGACCTGCGGCACGCTGGACACCAGGCCCACGGGCAGGAAGTCGGTCTCGATGTTGTAGTCGAGCTTCGGGTACATGCTGGGCGCGATGGCGTGGTGCACGGCGCCCATGAAGAAGTTGTAGCCGTCGGGCGCCGCTTTCGACGCCAGCGTCGCGCCCAGCGTGCCGCCTGCGCCGCCCTTGTTGTCGATGACGAACTGGCGGCCGGTGTTCTTGCTCATCTGTGCGAACAACGGGCGCGCGAAGGCGTCGGTGCCGCCCCCGGGCGGGAAGGGCACGACGATGGTCACAGGCTTGCTCGGCCAGCCCTGTTGGGCCCGGGCCAAAGGCGCGCCCAGCGCGGCGGCGGCACCGGTGACAAGAAGCTGGCGGCGATGGATCTTGGTCATGGGAGTCATGGGGGTTTGTCTCGGGTTTGTGTTGAGGGTGGCTGTCACAGGGGTCAGACAGGGCTGCCGATGGCGCGTGAACGCACCACCTCACCCTGGCGAAACAAAGCGTGGTGGGCTTCTACCTTGTCCAGGTCGTACAGGTAATTCACCATCATGCCGAAGGACTGGCGCAGGCCCGCTGGGGACATGTTGCCGCGCAGGTTCAGGCGCTCCAGGCGGGCGCCATTGTCCAGGTGAAAACGCGCCACCGGGTCGCCTTGCGGGCCGGTCGACAGGCACAGCAGGTAGGCGGCGCACAGGCGCTGCAGCGCGGCTTCGTCGTCCGGACCCATGGCCTGGTGGATGGCGGCACCGCGCAGGGCGTCCAGGTCGTTCGAGCACAGCTTGATCAGGCGCTCGCGCGAGGCCAGCAGTTCTGCGGCGCTGCCCTTCTTCAAGCCCGGCAGGGCTGCCAGGTCGGGGTTCTTCAGCAGCCAGCCGGCAAAGCCGGGAATGGGCGACAGCGTGGCGAAGGTGCGCAACCGCGGCACTTCACGCTGCAGTTGCTGGGCCACGGTCTTGATCAGGAAGTTGCCCAGCGACACGCCCTTCAGGCCCGGTTCGCAGTTGCTGATGCTGTAAAACGCTGCCGTCCGGAAACGCTCTGGCGGCAGCGGGGTGCTGGCCTTGTCGATCAGGGGGGCGATGGCGGCCGGCACCTCGGGCACCAGCGCCACTTCGACGAAGATCAGTGGCTCCGAGGGCAACTGCGGGTGGAAGAACGCGAAGCAGCGGCGGTCGGGCTGCAGGCGGCGGCGCAGGTCGTCCCAGCCGTCGATGGCATGCACGGCTTCGTGCTGGATGACTTTTTCCAGCAGCTGCGCTGGTGAATTCCAGTCGACACGCTTGATCTGCAGGAAACCCGGGTTGAACCAGGACCCGAGCAAGTGCAGCAGGTCGGCTTCGATGACTTCGAGCTCGGGCCGGTGGCGCAGCCGCTTCATCAGTGCCCGGCGCAGTCCCAGCACGGCCGAGGTGCCGCCTGGAATGCGGTTCAACCGGCGGAACAGTTCCTGGCGCGGCGGTTCGGCCGCAGCCGTCAGCGCCGCCAGCGTGGCTGCGCCAGGGGTTTCGGCATAGGCCTGGGCGCAACGCAAGACGGTGGCGGGGTCGGGGCTCAGCCCTGTGGCGAGGAAGTCGAACAGGCCGTCGAAGGCTTCGGGCGGCTGCGTCGCCAGTTCGGCCAGGCGTTCAATGACGCCGGCGGCCACGGCCATGCCGCCCATCTCGCCGTCTTCGGACAACAGGCGTTTGCAGTCCAGCACCAGCCTGCGCGTGGCCCGGGCGTTGCGTTGGCGCTCAGCGGCATTTTTGAGGTCTTCGAACATGCGGGCTGGAGTTTGCCCGGCTCGGCGCCTTCGCTCCATCAGGGCTTGCAGCCTTGCCAGACGTGGTGCAACCTGCGGACGGTGAGCGTCGACACCGCCACCAGCGCCGCCCAGGCATCCGTGCGAAGCAGCCGCCACAGCGCCCGGGGCTGGGGAAGATCGAGCTCACGGTGGGCGGGAACACCACCGTGAAGCCGACAACATAGGGGTAGTGGCTGCCGACTGTGGGTTGCGCGCGCCGAAAGGGGGTTACACCGGATGTTGCCCAGCCGGCGCTGTCACAACACTTGCGCCGGCAGGGTGCAGGCCACCCCGAATCCAACAAGACCCTGAGGAGAACCCCATGCGCAAGCCCCAAGCCCCGGCGCTCACCGTGCTGGCCACCTGTCTGCTGGCCGCCTGCGGCGGTGGCAGTACCGACATCAACTTCGGCAGCGGCGATTACGCCGTGAACCTGCAGCCCGCGGGCGTGCGCGCGCTCAGCAGCATTTCCTACGACGGCGGCAGCGACGACCTCCTGACAGCCGGACTGGGCCGCGCCGGGCTGGCGTCGGCCACCGCACCCACCTTGTCGGCGACACCCACGGCGGCCGAGATGCGCCGGCTCGCCATCCACACCAACTACCGCGCCATCGTCGACACCACGGCCGGTGGCGGCTTCGGCACCCTGTACGGCCCCAACATCACTGCCGACGGCGTGGTCGGCAGTGGCGACGGCAAGATTGCCGGCACCGAGCACATCGCCGTGGACAGCGCCGGCAACACGATGATGCTGCAGGTGCCGGCCAGCTTCAGTGCGGCAGCGCCATGCATCGTCACCGGCACCTCTTCGGGTTCGCGCGGGGTTTACGGCGCCATCGGTTCGTCGGGCGAATGGGGCTTGAAGCGCGGCTGCGCCGTGGTCTACACCGACAAGGGCACTGGCAACGGCGTGCACGACCTGCAGAACGACACGGTGAACCTCATCGACGGCCGGCGCAGCGCAGCCTCGGCGGCGGGCAACAACAGCAATTTCACGGCGCAGCTCACGCCCGCCGAACTGGCCGCGTTCAACACGGCCACACCGAACCGGTTTGCGGTGCGCCATGCCCATTCCGGCAGCAACCCCGAAGCGGCCTGGGGCCAGCACACGCTGACGGCCATTGAATATGCGTTCTGGCGCCTGAACGAGACTTACGGCGTGGCCCTGCCCGACGGCCGCCGCACCCAGGTGATCACGCCCGCCAACACCGTGGTCATCGCTTCCAGCGTCAGCAACGGCGGTGGCGCGGCCCTTGCCGCAGCCGAGCAGGACACGGCCGGGCTGATCGACGGCGTGGCGGTGAGCGAGCCGAATGTGCAGCTGGCCCCGACCAGCGGCCTGAACATCCAGCGCGGCACCCGGGCGGCCTACACCGGCGGCAGCAAGCCGCTTTTCGACTACTTCAGCTATGCCAACCTGCTGCAACCCTGTGCCGCCCTGGCCACCGCCGCGGCCGCAGGGCCTTTTGCCTTCACGGGGGGCACGGCGTTTGTCGCCGGCAACCGCTGCGCAGCGCTGGCCGCGCAAGGGCTGGTGACGGGTGCCACGACACAAGCTCAGGCCGACGATGCCCTGGCCCGGCTGCGCGCCTACGGCTGGGAGCCCGAGACCGACGTGCTGCACGCCAGCCACTACCTGTTTGCCAGCCCGGCCATTGCGGTGACGTATGCCAACGCCCATGGCCGTTTCAGCGTGAAGGACAACCTCTGCGGCTTCAGCTTCGGCGCGGTGGACGCCAGCGGCACGCCCATTCCCGCCGCGCCTGCGGCTATTGCGGGCATCTTCGGCACCGGCAACGGCGTGCCACCCAGCGGCGCACTGCAACTCATCAACAACAACGCCGTGGGTGGCCCGCGCAACCAGGGCGCGGCGGTGTCGGCCAGCACCAATGCGCTGGACTTCAGCGTCGACGGCGCCTTGTGCCTGCGCAACCTGTGGACCGGCACTGGCGCCAATGCCCTGCGTGTGAAACAGGGGGTGTCAGAGGTCTACCGCACCGCCAACCTGCGTGGCAAGCCCACGATCATCGTGCACGGCCGCAACGACACGCTGGTCCCGGTGAACTTCAGCTCGCGTCCCTATGTGCTGCGCAACAGCCAGGTCGAAGGCGCGGCCAGCCGCGTGCGCTATGTCGAGGTCACCAACGCCCAGCACTTTGACGCCTTCCTGCCGTTCCCGGGCTACGACAACCGCTACGTGCCGCTGCACCTGTACTTCAACCGCGCGCTCGACGCGATGTGGGCCCATCTGAAGACCGGCGCGGCCTTGCCGCCTTCGCAGCTGGTGCGCACCACGCCGCGCGGTGGCAATCCGGGAGCGGCCAATGCGATTGCCCCAGGCAATGTGCCGGCCATCGCGGCCAGCCCGGCTGCGGGCGACCGCATCGTCATCGAGGGCAGCACCCTGCGCCTGCCCGACTGATGGCGTCCCCAGTCTTGCCGACAGCCTTGACGCTGGCGCTGGGCTGGGTCCTGCGCGGCAAGCACAATCCTTGCAAGACGATCAACACCTGAAGAGGGCACACCATGAAGCAACGCGCTCGGTTCATGAAAGTTGGCGTGCTGGCCTTGGCGGCCGTGCTGTTGGCGGGTTGCGCGAACCGCCATCGGCATGCTGAACACGGCATGGGTCCGCTGAATGCTCTTCAGCAGGGCCTGCTGCGGCAAGATCGCGATCGCAATGGCGTGCTGGACCAGAACCAGAAAGTGATGGATGTGAAGATCTGCAGCACGGGCGTCTGTGTCATCGACGTGGCAGTTGCTGCGACGGTGCCTCCTGCGCCCGGTGCGCCCTTCGATTGCGGCATCAGCCTGAAAGATCCGGCGAAGGTCGGCAAGAACGCCGATGTCGTGCTTCTGAACAGCAAGGCGACGCAGATCACCTGGAATCTGGTGCCGGCTGCCAATACCAAGATCGAGTTTCGGTTCAAGAAGCAGTCGTCCCCCGCGACCGCCGGCAACGGGATCACTCTTTATGCCGATCCTCAGCAGCGGGCTTTCCAGATTTCAGTGCCCAAACCTGCGCAGGTCGACGCAATCAGAGTGGCTCGCCGCATCGACATGGCTTATGCGTACGGGATTTATGTCGAATGGCGGGCTTCGGAAAAGGAGAGCTTTTCCGACTGCACCCCCTACGATCCCATCATCATCGAACACGACTGACAAGCCCGAGAGAGGCAGGCTCAGCCTGATGTCTGCCGAATGAACCTTTCAGACAGCCGCAATCGCCGGCCCAGTTCGCTGTCGTCTTTCCACTTCTGTTCGGCCTGGATCGCCCGCGCCCGGGCCAGTGCGGCGATGCTCGCCGCGTGCTCGCCGCAGTGGTGCAGCAACTCGGCTTCGCTGCATTCCAGCAGGGCCCAGCCCATCGGGTCGGGACGGTCTCCCAGCAGAAGCCTGGCCCGGTCGATGTTGTAGCGGGCTTCTTCAGGTGCGTTGAGCCGGCTGTGCGCCTGGGCGAGGTAGGCGCAGTAATGGGCTTCGCTGCGCACTTCCTTGCTGCTGTTGGCGCCCTCGCGTGCCGCGGTGAAGTACTCCCTGGCCGACGCCTGATCGCCCGTCGACTCGGCCACCAGCCCCAGGTTGCACAGAGCCACATGCGCCAGGCGTGCATAACCCAGCTTGCGGGCCAGCGTCAGGGCATGGCTGAGCTCGCTGGTCGCTGCGGCGTGGTTGCCCTGTTCGTGGTGGATCAGGCCCAGGTTGCAGCGGCAGTTGCCCTCCAGGCGACGGTCACCGATCTGGCGCGCCAGATTCAAGGTCTGCTCGAAGGCCTGGCGGGCGGGTTCCAGCTTGCCCTCTGTGAAGTACACCCCCGCCAGGTTGCCTAACAGGGCAGCCTGCCCGCGCATGTCGCCGCTGGTAAAGGCAATGGTCAAGGCTTCCGAGTAGCAGGTTCGCGAGCGTGTGTTTTCGCCCTGGTACTGATAGAGCGCGCCAAGACCGTTGAGGACCTGGCGCTGCCATTCGGCGTTTTCCGAACGCTCGGCTGCGTCGCGAGCTTGCAGCAACCACCGCTCCGCGGCTGGGAAGTTTCCGGCTCCGATCTCGACTTCGCCCAGCAGGCATTTCACCGCAGCCAGCGCAGCCAACTCGTCTCGACCCTGTGCCAGGGCCAGGGCGCGCTCGGCGACCTTCCGGGCCTGCTCACCATCGCCCCTGGCCAGCCAGATGCGCCCCGCGATATGGTCGACCCATACCGCCAGCCGGTCGTCCATGCCCGGCATGGCCCTCACGCTGTCTGCCAGTTGCACGGCCTGGGCGAACGGCCCGGCCATGCGCAACGCCGCCCACGCCAGACGCAGGCAGGCCAGGGCCTGTTCGGTGGCGTTCTCGGCGATCGACTGTTCGCAGGCGCGCACCAGGTTGTCGAGTTCCACGCAGTGCCCGGCAATCGCTTCGTGCACGTTCAGGCCGGCGTAGTGCGCGGCATGCCGCCTTTGGGCGGCGCTGAGCAGCGCCGGGCCGCTGCCGGGGAAGCTGTCCGGCCGGGCCATTTCGGCGCTGGCAAATTCCTTCACGCTGCGCAGCAGGTTGAAGCGCGCGCCCAGTTGCGGCGCGACCAGGCTCTTGTCGACCAGGGACTGCAGCAGGTCGATGATCCAGGGCGCGTCCTCGTCGCCGTGGTCCGCCAGGCCGACCACGGCCTGCACGGCCTGCCAGGCGAAGCCGCCCTCGAAGACCGACAGCTGGGCCAGCACGGCGCGCTCTTCCGCGCTGAGCAGGTCCCAGGACCAGGCCAGCGTGGTGCGCAGCGTGGCCTGGCGATCCGGCCGACCACCGGCTGCGGTGAGCAGCCTGAAGCGGTTGCCCATGCGCGCCAGCAACTCGCCAGTGGGCATCACGCGCACACGCGGTGCCGCCAGTTCGATGGCCAGGGGCATGCCGTCGAGCAGCTCGACGAGTTCCCGCGTGGCCTCGGGCTCGGCCTGGGGGTCGTGGCCGGCATGGGCGGCGCGCGCCCGCTGATGGAACAAGGCTGCGGCCTCGTCAGTCGTCAATGGCGCCAGTGACAGGGTTCGTTCACCGGGCAGCCCCAGCACTTCCCGCGAGGTGACGATGAATCGCGCCTGCGGCGCTGCGTCCAGCCAGCGCCCGAGCGTGTCACGGGCATGGCGGCGCACCTGCTCGAAGTTGTCGAGGATGACGAGGCAGCGCCCGCGGCCCGCGATGGCCCGGCCGATCTGGGCCAGGGGGTCGTTGCCCAGCGGCACTTCCAGGCCCTGGCCGACGGCGAACAGCAGGCCATCTGCGCCCCGCGCAGAGGACAGGTCGCAGAACCACAGGCCACCGGGATGGTCGCCCAACCAGGACCAGGCATAACGCAGCGCCAGTCGTGTCTTGCCCATGCCCCCGGGGCCGGTGACCGTGACCAGCCGTGCGTCTTCGACGAACTGCTGCGCCAGCGACTTGAGCTCCTCGCCCCGCCCGACGAAGGAATCGCGTTCGCCGGGCAGGTTGTGGGGCACTTCCCGCACGCCCACCCAGGCGCCGCCGATCTGCACCACGCGCTGGCTCTTGTCGCTGTCGGCGGGCGGCACGAAGGCGCTGCGCGCGTCGCCGATCTCGAAGATCTCGATGACGCTGTCCACGCCCTTGAGCCGCCAGTGGCCGTGGCTGACGCTGCGCCAGGGGCCGTTCAAGGCGCCGGCGGCCTGCAGCGCCGCCTGGGCACTGGGGCTGGCCAGCGTTTGCCCGCCCTGGGCCAGCGCCATGAGGCGCGAGGCATAGGCCTTGGCGATGCCCACCACTTCAACGGCCTTGGCCCCAAGCTGCACTTCACTGGGCAGGTTCTCGCGCTTCAGCAGCGGGCCCACGTGCACACCGGCGCGGGCGCGCAGCGGAACCGGCAGGGTCTGCAGCATGCGGTGGTAGGCGTCGATGAAGCCCAGGGCATCGGGCGGGCGGTCGAACAGCGCCAGGAAACCGTCGCTGCGGTCGACCTCGATGCCGTGCCACTGGCGCAGCAGTTCACGCGAGCGGCGGTCGTGCTCGCCCCAGAGCTCGGCCATGCCGGCATCGCCCAGGCGGGTGTTGACAGCGGTGCTGTCGACCACGTCGGTGTAGAGAAGGGTGTAGTCCGTGGGCATCGGCGTTCGAATTTACTTGAACGTCGTGCGTTCTTCATTCCGATAGGGGATGACAGCGGCGTCTGTCGAGGTTCGCAGGCGAACATTCGCCAGCGTCTGCAGCAAACACAAACGCGGCAGAACGGCGGCAGAAGGGTCGCGGCGCAGACTCCTAGAATGGTCGGTTGCCCCTAGGCCGCACCCCTGCTGAGAAGGCTGCCATGTCCGCTGGTGAAACCGCCGCAACCGTTCCCGCCCTCACGAACACGACGCCCGCGCCAGCCGCGGAAGACAGCGGCGAAGGCCTGATCCGCATTCGCGGCGCACGTCAGCACAACCTGAAGAACCTGGACCTGGACATCCGCACCGGCGAGCTGACGGTCGTCACCGGCCCCAGCGGCAGCGGCAAGAGTTCGCTGGTCTTCGATACGCTGTACGCCGAGGGCCAAAGGCGCTATGTCGAGACCTTCAGCGCCTACGCCCGGCAGTTCCTGGACCGCATGGACCGCCCGGCGGTCGATCGGGTCGACGGCGTGCCTCCGGCGATTGCCATCGACCAGACCAACCCGGTGCGCACCAGCCGCAGCACGGTTGGCACGATGACCGAGCTGAACGACCACCTGAAGCTGCTCTGGGCCCGGGCCGCGCAGCTGTTCGACAGCCAGACCGCGCTGCCGGTGCGGCACGACACGCCGCAGACCATCCATGCCGACCTGCTGCAGCGTGCCGCCGCAGCTCAGGATCCCCGCCTCGTGCTCAGCTTTCCCGTCGAACTGCCCGCCGACACCACGGCCGAGCAGCAGGAACAATGGCTGGCGGCCAGCGGCTTCACGCGCGTGCAGGGTGAACGTGTCGTCGGCGACCGCAAGATCCTGGACGTGGTGGCCGATCGCTTCCGCATCGCCGGCACGGAACAGGTGCGGGCGATGGAAGCCATCGAGCTGGCGCTCAAGCGTGGCGGCGGGCGGCTGGCGGTGCATGTGGCCGACGAAGCGAACCCGCAGCTCTGGAAGTACAGCACCGGCCTGCACTGCCCCGAAAGCGACCTGCGCTATGCCGACCCGCAGCCGGCGATGTTCAGCTTCAACAGCGCCTACGGTGCCTGCGACACCTGCCGTGGCTTTGGCCGTGTCATCGGCGTCGACCTGGGCCTGGTCATCCCCGACGAGCGCAAGACCCTGCGCAACGGCGCCATCAAGACCATGATGACGCCGGCCTGGGCCGACAGCTTCGACGACCTGCTGAAGTACGCCGGCGAAGCCGGCATCCCGCGCGACACCCCCTGGAGCCAGCTCACCGCCGCGCAGAAGGCCTGGGTCATCGACGGCAGCCCCAACTGGACCGGCAACTGGAACAAGCAGTGGTACGGCGTCAGGCGCTTCTTCGAGTACCTGGAGAGCAAGGCCTACAAGATGCACATCCGCGTGCTCTTGTCGAAGTACCGCAGCTATACGCCCTGCGGTGCCTGCGGCGGCGCCCGGCTGAAGCTGGAGCCCCTGCTGTGGCGCATCGGCACGAAAGCCGATGCCGATGCGGTGCTGCCACCCGAGCTGCGCTTTCTGCCGGTTGGCGCCCGGTGGTCGCGCGACCAGCTGCAAGCGCTGCCCGGCCTGAACCTGAACGATGCGATGCAGCTCAGCATCGACCGGCTGCGCCGCTTCTTCGACGGCCTGTCGCTGCCCAGCACGATGCTGGACGAGGCCTTGAAGCTTCTCCTGGGTGAAGTCAGGATGCGCCTGAAGTACCTCTGCGACGTCGGCCTGGGCTACCTGACGCTGGACCGCCAGAGCCGCACGCTCAGCGGCGGCGAGGTGCAGCGCATCAACCTCACCACCGCGCTGGGCACCAGCCTGGTGAACACGCTGTTCGTGCTGGACGAGCCCAGCATCGGCCTGCACCCGCGCGACATGAACCGCATCAACCAGGCCATGCTGCGTCTGCGCGATGCCGGCAACACCCTGGTGGTGGTGGAACACGACCCGGCCGTGATGCTGGCCGCCGACCGCCTGATCGACATGGGCCCGGGCCCGGGCGAGCGCGGCGGGCAGATCGTCTTCGACGGCACGCCCGAGCAGGCGCGCAGCGCCGACACCCTGACCGGCGCCTACCTGGGCGGGCGCAAGCACGTGGGCAGCGGACTGCGCAGGCTCGTGAATGAATCGACGCCGAAGCTGCTGCTGGAAGGCGCGCGCGACCATAACCTGAAGAACATCAGCGTGGCCTTCCCGCTGCAGCGGCTGGTGGTCGTCACCGGTGTCTCGGGCAGCGGCAAGAGCACGCTGATCCAGGACGTGCTGTACCCCGCATTGGCACGTCACTTCGGCAAGGCCACCGAAACCCCGGGTGCGCACGAGCGCGTGCTGGGCATGGACTTCCTCGCCGAAGCCGTGTTCGTCGACCAGAGCCCGATCGGCAAGACCGCGCGCAGCAACCCGGCCAGCTACGTCGGTGCCTTCGACGAACTGCGCAAGATTTTCGCCGACCTGCCGCTGGCGCGTGAGCGTGGCTACAGCGCCGGCACCTTCAGCTTCAACGCCGGCGACGGCCGTTGCCCCAGCTGCGGCGGCAGCGGCTTCGAGCACGTGGAGATGCAGTTCCTCAGCGACGTCTACCTGCGCTGCCCCGATTGCGACGGCCGCCGCTACCGCAGCGAGGTGCTCGATGTGAAGGTGCTGCGCGGGCCGCTGCAGCTGAGCGTCGCCGACGTGCTGGACCTGACCGTGGCCGAGGCTGCGCACTGGTTCCAGGCCGACCGCGAGGTCGTGGCCAGGTTGCAGCCCATCATCGACGTGGGTCTGGACTACGTGCGCCTGGGCCAGCCCGTGCCCACGCTCAGCGGCGGCGAGGCGCAGCGCCTGAAGCTGGCCGGCTTCCTGGCCGAAGCCGCCGCCAACCCGCGCGCCCACCTGGCCAGGCGTGGCACGCTCTTCCTGTTCGACGAACCCACCACCGGCCTGCACTTCGACGACATCGCCAAGCTCATGCGGGCGCTGCGCAAGCTGCTGGATGCCGGGCACTCGCTGCTGGTGATCGAACACAACCTGGACGTGATCCGCGCCGCCGACTGGATCGTCGACCTGGGCCCCGAAGGCGGCGAGGCCGGTGGTGAACTGGTGTGCACGGGTACGCCCGACGATGTGAAGGCGCATCCGACATCGCACACCGGCCTGGCCCTGCGCGAATACGACACGGCCCTCGGTGTGGCCACGCCACAGGCCGAAGAGGGCCGGGCGCTGCAGCGCGTGCTGCTCGAGGCGCGCCGCGCCCGGCAGGCCGCCGACAACAGCATCCGCATCGTCAACGCCAAGGAACATAACCTGAAGAACCTGAGCGTGGACATCCCGCGCGGCAAGTTCAATGTCGTCACGGGCGTGTCAGGCAGCGGCAAGAGCACGCTGGCCTTCGACATCCTGTTCAACGAAGGACAGCGGCGTTATCTCGAATCGCTGAACGCCTACGCGCGCAGCATCGTGCAGCCTGCGGGCAGGCCCGAGGTGGATGCGGTTTACGGCATACCGCCCACCGTCGCCATCGAACAGCGCCTGAGCCGCGGCGGCCGCAAGAGCACGGTCGCCACCACCACCGAGGTCTGGCACTTCCTGCGCCTGCTCTGGGTGAAGCTGGGCCTGCAGCATTGCGTGAAAGACGGCGCGCCGGTGAAGGCGCAGAGCGCCGAGAGCATTGCCGCGCAGCTGCTGCGCGACCACAAGGGGCAGCACGTGGGCCTGCTGGCGCCGCTCGTGGTGAACCGCAAGGGCGTCTACACCGACCTGGCCAAATGGGCCAAGGCGCGCGGCCACACCCACCTGCGCGTGGACGGCGAGTTCATCACGCTCAGCCCCTTTCCGCGGCTCGACCGCTTCAAGGAACACACGCTCGAGCTGCCCGTGGGCGACATCGTGGTCGGCGCCGAGAACGAGGCCGAGCTGCGCGAGCTGCTGCGCCGCACGCTGGAACTGGGCAAGGGCGTGCTGCACCTGTTGCACCCGCTGGACGGGCTGGCCGAGGCGGCCGACTTCACACCGGGGCAGTTCGGCGCCGGCATCGGCCAGGTGCAGGTTTTCAGCACCAAGCGCGCCTGCCCCGTGTGCGGCACCAGCTACCCCGAGCTGGACCCGCGCATGTTCAGCTACAACAGCAAGCATGGCTGGTGCGGCACCTGCGTGGGCACGGGCCTGGCGCTCACGCGTGAACAGCGCCTGGCCTTCGACGACAGCCGCAAGGACGAGGACAACAAGGGCCGCGAGCTGAGCTTCCCTTCCGAGGAACTCGACGTCGAAGGCGTGGCCGACCAGGCCTGCCCCGACTGCCACGGCGCACGCCTGAACCCGGCCGCGCGCCAGGTGACTTTCGAGGACCGCGCCATCCAGGACATCGCCGCGCTGTCGGTCAACGAGGTGCGCGCCTGGATCGCCAGCTTCCAGTTGACCGGCCGGGATGCCGACATCGCCCGCGACGTGGTGAGCGAGATCGCCAGCCGCCTGGACTTCCTGGCCGACGTCGGCCTGGGCTACCTGACGCTGGACCGCGCCGCGCCCACACTCAGCGGCGGCGAGGCACAGCGCATCCGGGGCAGCAACCTGCAGGGCGTGTGCTACGTGCTGGACGAGCCCACCATCGGCCTGCACCCGCGCGACAACGGCATCCTGCTGAACGCGCTGGCCAAGCTGGGCGCGCGCGGCAACACTCTGGTGGTGGTGGAGCACGACGAGGACACCATCCGCCGCGCCGACCACGTCATCGACATCGGCCCCGGTGCCGGCCAGCGCGGCGGCCGGCTGGTGGCGCAGGGCACGGTGGCCCAGGTCTCGGCAGCGGCCGATTCACTCACCGGCCGCTTGCTGGCCCACCCGCTGCAGCATCCATTGCACGCCCGCCGGCCGGTGCTGGCGGGTGAGCCGGCCCTTAAGCTGCGCGGCGCGAACCTGCACAACCTGCGCAGCGTGGATGTGGACGTACCGCTGCAGCGCCTGGTGGCCGTCACTGGCGTCAGCGGCAGCGGCAAGAGCACGCTGGCGCGCGACGTGCTGCTGCACAACGTGCAGCTGGCCGTGGGCATGAAGCTGAACAAGGCCGGGCGCGAAGCCATCGCCGCCGGCCGCGGCAGCGCCGCCCATGCCGACCTGTGGCCGATGCTGGCGGGCTGCACCGGGCTGGAAGGTTTCGAGTCCATCGACCGCGTGCTGGAAGTCGACCAGACGCCCATCGGCAAGACCCCGCGCAGCTGCCCGGCGACCTACATCGGCTTCTGGGATGCCATCCGCAAGCTCTTCACCGAGACGCTCGAGGCCAAGGCACGCGGCTACGGCAGCGCGCGCTTTTCCTTCAACACGGGGGAGGGCCGCTGTCCGGGCTGCGAAGGGCAGGGCCTGAAGACCATCGCGATGAGCTTCCTGCCCGACGTGAAGGTGGCCTGCGACACCTGCCATGGCGCGCGTTTCAATCCCGAAACCCTGGCTGTCACCTGGCGTGGTCGCAGCATCGGCGACGTGCTGCGCATGGAGGTCGACGAAGCCGTGGACTTCTTCGCCAGCATGCCCTCGGTTGCCCACCCGCTGCAGCTGCTGAAGGACGTGGGCCTGGGCTACCTGACGCTGGGCCAGCCTTCACCCACGCTCAGCGGCGGCGAGGCGCAGCGCATCAAGCTCGTGACCGAGTTGAGCAAGGTGCGCGACGACATCACGCGCCGCGGCAACAAGGCGCCGCACACCTTGTACGTGCTGGACGAACCCACCGTGGGCCTGCACATGGCCGACGTGGAAAAGCTCATCCGCGTGCTGCACCGGCTGGTCGACGGCGGCCACAGCGTGGTGGTGATCGAGCACGACCTGGACGTGATCGCCGAAGCCGACTGGGTGCTGGACCTGGGCCCCGAAGGCGGTGGCGGGGGCGGCCGTGTAGTGGTGGCCGGGCCGCCGGAAGCAGTGGTGGCTGCCAGGTCGCACACCGGGGAGTCGCTGGCGCCTGTTCTGGCGCGGCAGCCGTCGCAGCCGGCCCCGGCCCGGGCCTGAACCTGCTGCGATCAGCTGTCGGCCAACCTGCCCAGGCTGGGCAGCAAGGCCGGGTCGACGGCCTCGGCGGCGGCCCCCGACATCAGGCGCAGCGCCCGCGTCTGCAGCTGCACCGCGTCGTCGCGGTCGCCACAGCGGTCGAGCACGTCACTGATGCGCAGCAGCACCTGCACCTCCCAGCTGGGGTCGGCGACGCGGCCGGCCAGGGTGCTGGCTTCGAAAGCATGGTCGCGTGCACGTTCGCGCGCGGCATGGGCGCGGCTGGCGTCCTGGGGCTGTGTCTGGCTGGCCAGGGCGACCGTGGTTTCGCTGAGCTCGCAGACCAGGTCGACGGTGGCGTCGATGGAGCCGCAGACGCGGCTCCAGCGCAAGGCCTGCAGCAGGCAGGCTTCAGCGCTGGGCAGCATGCTCAGGCCGCGATAGCAGCGCGCCACCTGGGTCAGTGCATGCACCATTTCGAAGGGCTCGGCGCGTGCTTCGGCCTCGTCCAGCTGGACGCTGGCCAGTCGCATCGCGTCGCGCAGTTCGGCTTCGGTGGGTGGCTGGCTGGACATGGGCTTGCCCTGATGGCTGGGGTTTGTCCCATGCTAAGCGCGGGTTTGCGCCAGCATGTCCCCGCAGTTGCGGGGGGAGCACCCTCGTTTCGCGGGTCAGCTGCGAACTGTTGCCCGCCCGGGCTGCCGCAGCCGCCACTGGCGCCACACCCGCCAGCCCAGCAGCATGGCGATCAACACGGCATAGATCGCGACTTCACCGAAGTCGTTCTTGCCTGATCGCATCCAGAAGAAGTGCAGCAGACCCAGCAGCACGCTGGCATAGGCCAGCCGGTGCAGCGCCTGCCAGCGCGCCGCACCCAGCGCCTTGATGGCGCGGTTGAACGATGTCGCCGCCAGCGGCAGCATCAGCAGCAAGGCCAGGCTGCCCACCAGGATGAACGGTCGCTTCGGGATGTCGGCCAGGATGGCTGCGATGTCCAGCCCCATGTCCAGCCAGGCGAAGGCGGTGAAGTGCAGCAGCGCGTAGAAGAAGCTGAACAGCCCCAGCATGCGGCGCCAGCGTGCGATCGCATGCCAGCCGGTGACCTGGCGCACAGGGGTCACCGCCAGCGTGATGCACAGGAAGCGCAGCGTCCAGTCGCCTGTGCTGCGGATCAGGGTTTCGGCCGGGTTGGCCCCCAGCTGGTTCGCCGCCGCGCCATAGAACAACCAGGCCAAGGGTGCCAGACACAGCAGGAACAGCAGCGGCTTGGCTGCGCGATGCAGCAGCCAGCGGGGCGGTGTCACTTCAGTAAAACTTCTTCAGGTCCATGCCGGCGTACAGCTGGCCCACCTGTGCCTCGTAGCCGTTGAACATCAGCGTCGGGCGCTTCTTCGTGAACAGGCCGTCCTCGCCGATGCGGCGTTCTGTGGCCTGGCTCCAGCGCGGGTGGTCCACCTTAGGGTTGACGTTCGAATAAAAGCCATATTCGCTGGCCGCGGCTTCTTCCCAGCTGGTCTTGGGCTGCTTGTCGACGAAGCGGATCTTCACGATCGACTTGCCGCTCTTGAAGCCGTACTTCCAGGGCACCACCAGGCGCACCGGCGCGCCGTTCTGGTTCGGCAGCACTTCGCCGTACATGCCGAAGGCCAGCATCGTCAGCGGGTGCATGGCTTCGTCCATGCGCAGGCCTTCGACATAGGGCCAATCCAGCACCGAGGAACGCAGGCCCGGCATCTGCGCTCGGTCGGCCAGGGTCACGAACTGCACGAATTTCGCATTGCCGGTGGGTTCCACGCGCTTGATCAGGTCGGCCAGCGACCAGCCCACCCAGGGGATGACCATCGACCAGCCTTCCACGCAGCGCAGCCGGTAGATGCGTTCTTCCATCGGTGCCAGCTTCAGCAGCGTGTCGATGTCGTAGCTGCCGGGCTTCTTCACCTCGCCTTCGACCGCCACCGTCCAGGGGCGGGTCTTCAGCGTGCCGGCGTGGCGCGCCGGGTCGGCCTTGTCGGTGCCGAATTCGTAGAAGTTGTTGTAGGTGCTCGCGTCCTGGTAGGGCGTGGTCTTTTCCGCCGTCATCGCCCCGGCCAGGGCGCTGCGTGTGCCGGGCAATGCGGGCAGCTTGCCGGGCCGGGCGAGGGCCTGCGCCTGCGCCCGGCTGCCCAGGGCCGTGGCTGCGGCGGCCAGCCCCAGGCCTTGCAACAGGCTGCGGCGATCGCGGTAGACGGACTGCGGGGTGATTTCCGAAGGCAGGATGGAGCGTTCGCCGCGGTCTTTTGGCAGGTTCATGGAATCTCCTGGGTCGGTACGAGGCGCACAGTGTCTTGCATGCTGCATCGGTCGCAGCGGCCGGGGTTTTCTTACTGGCCCGGGGGTGGGGGCGCCGGCCATGTGCTGCCAACGGCCCCCGGGGCATTCGCGGCCATGAAAAAGCCGGCTCAGGGCCGGCTTGTTCAGGTGGCGCGCGGCGCCGGCGCTTCAGCGCAAGCCTGCAGCGTAGTCGGCGACGGCCTTCATCTCTGCTTCGCTCATCTTGATGGCGATGGCCGTCATCTGGGCGTTGTTGGCGCGGGCGCCCGAAGCGAAGTTGATGAGCTGCTGCGCCGTGTAGTCGGCATGCTGGCCAGCAATGCGCGGATACTGGGCCGGCATGCCTGCGCCGGACGGCAAATGGCAACCCGAGCAGGCCGGGATGCCCTTGGCGACGATGCCACCGCGCCAGATGCGTTCACCCAGCGCAACCGTTTCCTTGTTCTGGGCAAAGCCCGGCGGGGCCTTCTTGCTGGCATAGAACGCCGCGACGTGGCGCATGTCGTCCTCGGACAGCGTCGCAGCGAAGCCTTGCATGATCGCGTTCTTGCGCTTGCCCGACTTGTACTCGGTCAGCTGCTTCACGAGGTATTCCGGGTGCTGACCCTGCAGGATGGGGTTGGCTGGAGTGCCGCGGCTGCCGTCGGCGGTGTGGCAGGCCTGGCAGGTTGCGGCGATGGCCTGGCCCCTGGCGAGATCGGCCTTGAATGGCGGCGGTGGCACATCGGCGGCGTGGGCGGTGCCCCAGGCACCCACGATGGCCAGGCCCGCGCAGAGCGCAATGGCCAACGGCAAGGTCTTCGACGCATAGCGCGTTTGGCGCAGGGTGTTCGCGGTCAAGGTCATTCGGATGCCTTTGAGGGGACAGGGCTGGCGACGCGCCCGGGTCGAAGCGGCGCAGGAAACCAGGAAAACCCGTGATTTTACAATGCACCATGAAACCCGTCCTGCAGTCCCCCAAGCACCCCGTCTCGGCGGCTGCGAAATCCGCACTGGCCTGGAGTCATTCGGCTCGATTCCTCACCACCGCCAGCCAGCTCGACCAACTGCCGGCCGGTGAACTGCGCGAAATTGCCTTCGTCGGCCGCAGCAACGCCGGCAAGTCCACCGCCATCAATGCGCTGGCGCAGCAAAAGCGCCTGGCCTTCGCTTCGCGCACCCCGGGCCGCACCCAGCACATCAACCTGTTCGAGGTGGGCCCAAAAGACGCCCCTGACGCGCTCTTCGCCGACTTGCCGGGCTACGGCTACGCCGCGGTCGAGCGCGCCGCCAAGCTGCGCTGGCAGGCCGTGATGGCCGACTACCTGGCGCTGCGCCGCAACCTGCACGGGCTGGTGCTGATGGTCGATTCGCGGCTGGGCTTCACCGACCTGGACCGCCGCCTTCTGGGCCTGGTGGCGCCGCGCCTGGTGAACGGCGAAGTGCGGCTGCTGGCGGTATTGACCAAGGCCGACAAGCTGAACAAGCGCGAAGGCCAGGCCGCGCTGGTCGACGCACAGGCCGTGCTGGGCGACTATTCCAGCGAAGCCGCGGACATCGGCGTGACGCTGTTTTCGGCACTGTCGCGCAACGGGCTGGGTGACATGGCCGAGGTCGTTCACGCTTGGGCCAAGTCATGATCCAGGCAGCCCACGGAATTCGCCAGTTCGATCTGGCTCTGCCGCACGGCATCACCCTGGCCTGCCGAGCCGCAGATGTCGCGCCAGCTGCATCCGCCCCCCGTGTGCTGCTGCTGCACGGTTTCCCGGAAGCAGCCTTCGTCTGGGACGAGGTGATGCGTCGCCTGGCGCCAGATGTGGTGTCGATGGCGCCGAACCTGCGCGGTTTTGCAGGATCCAGCGCACCGGCTGAACTGGCTGCCTACCGGGCCAAGCCCCTGGTCGCCGACCTCGTGTCTCTGATCGAGACCATGGGCGCGCCACTGGACCTGCTGGTCGCGCACGACTGGGGCGGGGCCCTGGCCTGGAACCTGGCAGCGCAGCGCCCCGAGCTGTTGCGCCGGCTGCTCATCGTCAATTCGCCGCACCCGGCCGCCTTCCTGCGCGAGTTGCGTCACAGCCCTGAGCAACAGGCCGCCAGCGCCTACATGAACTTCCTGTGCCGGCCCGACGCCGAGCATCTGCTCGCCGAGAACGATTTCGCCAGGCTCTGGCCGTTCTTCCATGGCGCCGACGGCAACGCGCCCTGGCTCACCGAACCGGTCCGGGCGCAGTTCCGCGCCGTCTGGTCCGGCGACGGGCTGCGCGGCCCCCTGAACTACTATCGCGCCTCGCCCCTGCGTCCGCCGCTTGCAGCCAGCGACGCCATCCACACGCTGAGTCTTCCGGCCGAAGCCGTCACTGTGCACGTGCCCACGCGGGTGCTTTGGGGCCTGCAGGATGCTGCGCTTCGCCCGGGCTTGCTCGAAGGGCTGGAGCAATGGGTGCCACAGCTGCAGGTGCAGCGGCTGGCCGATGCATCGCACTGGGTGGTGCACGAAGAGCCTGGCGTGGTGGTGGCCGCGATCAGGTCGGCACTGGCGGCTTGAGCCGGGTTCAGGCCGCGCGCGAGACCGCCTCGTCGTGGACCTGATTCGCCGCTCGCCTGACCAGCGAGCGCTGGGTCAGTGACTTGAGCAACCGGGCCTCGCGCAGGATGGCCAGCGCGCGGCGTCGAACGGCCCAGGTGCTGTCGGAAGCGCCGTCACCCAGCAGCCAGACTTCGCGGCGTTCGCCTGGCCAAAGCACCTGGGCGTGAACCCAGCGGCCCTGCAGGAACAAGCGCAACCAGGCACCGGGCTGCAGTTCGTCGAGCCAGCGGTGGGTGGCTGCCTCGGGCTCCTGTGGCATCTGCTCGGGCAACAGTTCCGCGGGCACGGTGTCGAGTTGCGGCACGTCGAGCGCCCCGTTCAATGTCGTCGGCACGGCCAGTCCCGCCACCAGCCGGTCCTCCAGCTTCTGCAGCGCCCCAATCTGGCTGGCCGCCGCAGTGCAACGGCGTTCCAGCCGCTGGCGCAGATAGGTGGCCAGCCTGTCGTTGCCCCAGTCGTAGAGCGCCGTGTTCTGGCGTGGATCCTCGGCCAGCTGGGCGATGGTGGTCTGGGCGACGCGCAGCAGCTGCGTGCGTTCCGGATCGCCAATGTCGGGCATCATTTCGGCCTCATAGGCCAGGCGGTTGACGAATTCCCACAATGGGTGGGCTTCGTCGGCCAGGGCTTCGCCCTCGGCCTGGGCCAGGCGCAAGGCCGGGGTGTGCAGTCGCATGATCAGCAGCAGCACGTCGGCCGGTACCCGGGTGTCGCCACGGATTGCCCCGAACAGCCGGTCGACCAGTGCCTGCAGTCGCTGGTCGATCCGTGGCGGCAGCTTGATCGGTGCATGCCGCGCCGCGGAACGGGCCTCGGGCTCCGCCTGCAGTGGTGCTGGCAGGGTGTCGCGCACCTGGCGCAGGTCGGGGCTGAAGGTCGTGTCCATCGACCGGCTGCTGCGCGCGCCCGAGGGCAGGATCACCGTGCGGTAGGCGGCGGGCTCGACACCCTGCGATTCCAGCCGTGAGCTGGACGCCGCGTAGGCCTGGCGCAACAGCAGAGCCAGTGGACGGCTGGCGTGACGCATGAATGCCACCTGGTGACCCCGGCTCATGGCCAGGCCCTGTGCGGCGGCCCAGGTGGCGCGTGCATAGGTCTCGGCGCGGAACGGGTTGTGGTCGCGCGTCACGTCCATGTCGCCCTTCATCGCAGCGATATAGGTCTGCAGCTCGCGCAGCTCGAATTCGGCGATGCTGCGGATGCCTTCGATGGCGTGGGCAAGCTCGACGTCGATCGCAACCTCGTCCTCGTCGACCAGCGCGAGCATGTTGGGGCGGGCGTCACGGATGCTGGGCTTGGCCGTGGCCGGGCTGGGCAGACCCTGCAATTCGGCCTGCACCTGCTGGCGCAGCGACCGGATGAAGATGTCGGCCATGCCGCTGCGCCGCTGCTTCAAGGCCTGCATCACTTCGGTGAGCGCGGCGCGTTGCAGCGGTGACAGGTCGGACATGTCCTTCCTGGCACGGTCCAGCGTGCCTTCGATCATCTGATCGAACAGCAGCGGCGCACGCAGCAGTTCGTCGTCGACGAACTGCAGCATGTCCTCGGAGATGGGCATCACTGGCATGCACAAATTGTCGAAGCGTGATGCAGGCGCCAATCAAAGAAAAAGGCCTGCGTTCACCACGCAGGCCTTTTGGATAGGCGCGATGCCGGCGCCCTGGAGGACGCCGGCTGCGGCAGGAATTACATGTCCATGCCGCCCATGCCGCCCATGCCGCCCATCCCGCCACCCATGCCGCCACCGCCGCCGGCGGCTTCTTCCTTCGGGGCCTCGGCCACCATGGCTTCGGTCGTCAGGATCAGGCTGGCCACCGAGGCGGCGTTCTGCAGTGCAGTGCGCGTCACCTTGGTCGGGTCGAGGATGCCCATTTCGATCATGTCGCCGTAGGTGTCGTTGGCGGCATTGAAGCCGTAGTTGCCCTTGCCGGCCAAGACCGCATTGACGACCACGCTCGGCTCGCCACCGGCGTTGTAGACGATCTCGCGCAGCGGCGCTTCGATGGCCTTCATCACCAGCCGGATACCGGCGTCCTGGTCGGCGTTGTCACCCACGACGGTGCCCACGGCCTGGCGAGCGCGCAGGAAGGCCACGCCGCCACCGGCGACGATGCCTTCTTCAACGGCTCTTCGACGCGGGCCTTCTTTTCCTTCATCTCGACTTCGGTGGCAGCACCGACCTTGATGACGGCCACGCCACCGGCCAGCTTGGCCACGCGCTCCTGCAGCTTTTCGCGGTCGTAGTCGCTGGTGGCTTCCTCGATCTGCACGCGGATCATCTTGACCCGTGCTTCGATGTCGGCTGCCGCGCCGGCGCCGTCGATGAGCGTGGTGTTCTCCTTGCCCACTTCGACGCGCTTGGCGCTGCCCAGGTCGGCCAGGGTGACCTTCTCCAGCGTCAGGCCCACTTCTTCGGCGATGACCTTGCCGCCCGTCAGGATGGCGATGTCTTCCAGCATGGCCTTGCGGCGGTCGCCGAAGCCCGGCGCCTTCACGGCGACGACCTTCAGGATGCCGCGGATGGTGTTGACCACCAGGGTCGCCAGGGCTTCGCCTTCGACTTCTTCAGCGATGATCAGCAGCGGACGGCCGCTCTTGGCGACTTGTTCCAGCACCGGCAGCAGGTCGCGGATGTTGCTGATTTTCTTGTCGTACAGCAGCACGAACGGGCTGTCGAGCAGCGCGCTCTGCTTTTCGGGGTTGTTGATGAAGTAGGGCGACAGGTAGCCGCGGTCGAACTGCATGCCTTCGACGATGTCGAGCTCGTTGTCCAGGCTCTTGCCGTCTT